>ERZ1643246.1056-NODE-1056-length-31499-cov-12.133571_pt1 | contig 31499 bp, 27 predicted proteins | sample MGYA00579265_ERZ1643246 | MGnify/ENA primary metagenome ERZ1643246 (study PRJEB29033, sample SAMEA4952261) | chicken gut metagenome | biome: Broiler Chicken; feature: Gastrointestinal Tract; material: Caecum | place: Ireland | collected 2018 | study: Broiler...
GGGTGGTTCTCTGTGTCGCGCGTGGCGCGACACAGGCTAAAGCCATGAAAAGGGGCGGGGGAGACGCTTGTCGCGCCTTCCCCGCCCCTACGTGCTTGCCGTCTGCCAGCGCTAGTCGATGGCGACCTTGGTGACGCTGTCCTTCTCCTGGATCTTGGGCACGTTGACCGTAAGCACGCCGTTCTCCAGCTTTGCGGTCAGCCCCTGCGTGGAGGCGTCCTTAAGATAAACGCCACGGGTTGCCTGCCACTCGCCGCTCTCCTTGTGCAGGTAGTTCTTGCCCTTCTCCTCGTCGGACTCCTTCTTGTCCACCGAGATCGAGAGGCGACCCTCGTTGAGCTCGACGTCAATCTGATCACGCTTGACGTTGGGGAGCTCGGCAGAGACCACGTACCTGTCACCAGCGTCCTCGACATCCATCTTGAAGACGTTGCCCTCCGCAGCCGAGACGAGCGGGCCGCCAAAGAAGTCGTCGAACGCGTCCCACGGGAAGGCCCTGCGAAGTGCCCTGTCATAGCTGCTATAAGGAATCATGCTCGTCATGTTCATCACTCCCTGATGATGCCCTGTGGACGCCCCGTTACCGTGCGTCCCTGTGTTCACTCGTACTTGTTCCCATGCAGTAGGGCTTTATTCCTCACGACAAGATTTTCTCAGTATTTGTGACTAAGCAAATCTAAGCCATATTTGTTAGATGTTGAGAGGGACCAGGACGATTTGGGTAGCTGTGAGAGACATGGCAGATGCGCGGATGTGGCGTTGGAACGGTCGCTAGCCCAGCCCCCGTGTTCTATCATGGTGCCCGTTATCTGCTTGAAAAATGCCGCTCCCGCGGAGGCACCCTCATGAACGACAACTTGAACACTGGCAGGCATGCAACGGGGTCCCGTCCCCGCAGGGAGCATCCCGTTGATGCGGCGAGGGTTCCCGACCCCCTGTCGGCGATGCCGCTCGAGGAGGACCTGGCCCCCACCCAAGGCAACCCGGCTCCCGCGGAGCCCTCGGCTGACGCCCGCACCGACGTCCCCTCCTGGCTCCAGCAAGACGAGCAGACGACGGGCGACCGAGCCCAGGCTCCCGTGGAGCCACAGGCGCCCGCCCAGGGGCAGGGCGCACCGAGGCCACAGCAGGCCCAGCCGCAGCGCACGCCGACCCCGGAGTATCGCCAGCGCTACGTTCGCCAGCGCGCCCCGCATCGCACGCAGGCCGCCATCAACGACCTGGAGCAGGACGTGAGCTACCCCGACGGGTACACCCACAACTCCAACATCACGGTTGGCGGCGGTGCCTTCTCCGGCGGTGCCAAGTACCGCCGCGGCCGCGGGAGCATGGACCGCATCCAGAAGGGGCAGTATGGACGCTACCTCGAGATCCCCAAGGGGCGCAGGTCCATCTTCGCCTCGCGCGAGCGCGCGCGACGCCGCAGGTCGATCCTCTCCCTCATCGTGGTCGTGGCCCTTCTCGTCATCGTCGCTGTCATCATCTGGCGCCTGATGGGAGCCGCAGGCTAGCGACCAGGCAAGCGCTAGTCCCAGGGATCGCGCTCGAAGAGCGGCTCGCGCCTTGCCGGGCGGTCGGAGTACGGGTCGTACCCGTCGTCGTCCTCGTTTGGCGCGCGCAGGAACTCGCTTCTCGGCCCCTTTGGGCGAGTGCCCTTGCCGGCGTTGGCGCCTAGGCTCACGTCGCCTTTGCTCTCGCGATTCCCAGCGTCACCCTCCTCGTCATCGAGCAGGTCGTCGTCCTCCATAGGCTCCTCGTCAGCGTCCACTGCCCCTCCCCTTTCGCTCTGCACGTTCCCGGCGCATCCTCACTTGTACACGTCGATGTAGGCCGCCATGTCACAGTAGCTTCCATCAAAGGGCGAGAGGTCGTAGTTTGCGTACAGCGACTTGGGAGCACAGGTCACCGAGACGCGCGTGTTGCCCCCCTCGTTCGCGATGAGTACGGTCCACACGAGGTCGCCCATCTCGCCATACGCGCACACGAACGCAGTCGACGTGTCCTTGGTCCCAGAGGGGAGCTTAATCGTGGAGTTGTTGCAGCTCCCCCTCATGCCTGTGAGACCACAGAGCGTCATGATTCCCTGGATGGAGTCCTTTGACAGGTCACTAACCGAGCTAGGCCACTCGGAGCTTGGCACGTCAAAGCGCACGCCCTCGTAGTCGGCTCCCTTGGCCATCACGTTGTCGCTCGAGTTGTTGCTGGTCTCGAAGGAGTGCGACCAGGGGATGGAGCTGAAGGTGATGGTTCCCTTGTCGCCACCCGAGTAGAGGGCCTGGGCCATGCCATCCGAGTTGGTGTGCGAGTACTTGAGGGCAAAGCCCTTGCCGGCGAGGTAGGCGTCGAGCGTCTTGGATGAGTACCCCAGGTAGTCGGCCAGATGATGGTAGTCGGAGGGACCCTTTCTGGACACCGAGAGCGTGACCTTGGTGCCGTCGAGCCTGGTCCCCTGGGCGGGGGTGGACGAGACGACCGTGCCGCCCTCCTCGTCGGAGTCCACATAGGTGACGCTTGCGGTGAGACCGACGTCCTCCAGGAGCTTGGTAGCATCCTCCTCGCTCTTGCCGACCACGTAGGGAACGGTGACTGGCTGCGACACCGTGAGAGTAACCTTGTCGCGCGAGGTGAAGGTGCTCCCCTCGGCAGGCGAGACGGACAGCACGACGCCGCTGTCACCGTCAGACGACTGGTACTGGAGCGCGACCTCGCCCGCCCCCTCGTCCTCGAGGGCGCTGCGGGCCTCGTCGAGGGTCTTGCCCACCACCTTGGGTATGGTCCGCGCCTTCCCCATGTTCAACGTGACCGTGCTGCCGGCGTCAATCCTGCTGCCTGCGGCGGGATCGGTGGAGACGGCCTTTCCCACACCGTCGTCCACGGCGACCTCCTTGACCTTGACCGAGAAGCCCTTCTCCTGGAGCGTCTCGGTTGCGACCGCCTGCGACTTGCCGGCGACCTTGGGGACCGTGCGGCCACCCCAGAGCTCAAGCCCATACGAGACGAACGCGCCGCCGCCAACAAGAAGCGCAATCACCAAGATGACCGCCACGGCGGTGCGGCCGCGGCCGTGCCTCTCGTCGTCGTCCGTGTCGACGGGCATCGGGACGTCCTCCATGGGATCGCTCATCTCGCATGCCTCCCGTCTTGGCAGGTGGGTTTCTGTTAACGGGATTTTCCCACTTCGCGGTGGCGCGACAAGGCACGCTGACACGAGAGCGGCGGCCGCGGGCACTCGATCTGCCCACGGCCGCCGCCGCAATCCCCTTCGCTCGGAAGGCCTCGTCATCTACTCGATGGTGTCGGGCTCCACGGGACCCTCGTCCGTGCCGGACGCCTCGCGCTCGACCGCCGCGCGAGCCTCCTCCTGGCTCCTCCGGCTGGCCTCCTCGTCACGCGTGGCGACCAGGTTGTCGTCCGGGCCCACATCAATGCGAACGGTGTCGCCCTCGTGGAGCTTGCCGTCGATGATGAGCGTGGCCACGTTGTCCACCACCTGGCGCTGGATGAGACGCTTGAGAGGACGCGCGCCATAGACCGGGTCGAGCCCGTCGAGCGCGAGCGACTGGATGGCGCCGTCGCTCAGCTCGAGCTTGATCCTCTCGCGGTCGAGGCGCTCGCGGACGTCGCGCAGCTGGATGTCGACGATCTTCTCGATGTCATCGAGACCAAGCGCGTGGAAGACCACGACGTCATCGATGCGGTTGAGGAACTCGGGCTTGAAGGTCTGCCTCAAGGCATCGTTGACCTGCTTCTGGACCACGTCGGGATCGGTTGAGGCGTTGGCACCCGCAATGAACTGGCTGCCCACGTTGCTCGTCATGATGATGATCGTGTTCTTGAAGCTGACCACGCGACCCTGGCCGTCGGTGAGCCTGCCGTCGTCCAGCACCTGGAGCAGGACGTTGAAGACGTCGGGGTGCGCCTTCTCCATCTCGTCCAGCAGGATGACGCTGTACGGACGCCTGCGGACCGCCTCGGTGAGCTGGCCACCCTCGTCGTAGCCCACGTATCCCGGGGGCGCGCCGATGAGGCGCTGGACGCTGAACTTCTCCATGTACTCGGACATGTCGATGCGCACGAGCGCGCGCTCGTCATCGAACAGGCACTCGGCAAGCGCCTTGGCAAGCTCCGTCTTGCCTACGCCGGTGGGGCCAAGGAAGAAGAAGCTACCGATGGGACGGTTGGGGTCGGACAGCCCGGCGCGGCTGCGGCGAACCGCGGCGGCGACGGCCTTCACGGCCTCGTCCTGCCCCACGACGCGCTTGTGGAGCTCCGACTCCAGGTTCTTGAGCTTGTCCATCTCGCCCTGCATCATCTTGGACACGGGCACGCCGGTCCAGGCGCTCACGACCTCGGCGATCTCCTCGCTGGTGACCTCCTCCTTCAGGATGCCGCCCGCCTCCTGCTTCTGACTCAGGGCCTTCTCGGCCTCGTCGTACTCCTTCTGCAGGCTGGGGATGGTCGAGTAGCGGAGCTCGGAGGCACGTGCGAGGTCGCCGGCGCGCGTGACGCGCTCCATCTCGGTCTTGGCCTCCTCGATCTTCGCCTTGAGGTCCTGGACGTGGTCGATGGCGCCCTTCTCGTTCTGCCAGTTGGCCTTCATGCCGTCGAGCTTCTCGCGCGTGGTGGCTATCTCCTTGCGAAGGGCCTCAAGACGCTCGCGGCTCGCGGCGTCCTCCTCCTTCATGAGGGCTTGCTCCTCGATCTGCATCTGGGTGAGCTGGCGGTCAACCGCGTCGATGTCGGCGGGCATGGAGTCGAGCTCCATGCGCAGGCGAGACGCGGCCTCGTCCACCAGGTCGATGGCCTTGTCCGGCAGGAAGCGGTCGCTGATGTAACGGTTGCTGAGGTCGGCGGCGGAGACGAGCGCGGCATCCGTGATGCGCACACGGTGGTGCTGCTCGTACTTCTCCTTCAGGCCGCGGAGGATGCTGATGGTCTCCTCCACGGAGGGCTCGCTCACCATGACCGTCTGGAACCTGCGGGCGAGCGCCTGGTCCTTCTCGATGTACTTGCGGTACTCATCCAGCGTGGTGGCGCCGATGGCATGGAGCTCGCCACGCGCGAGGGCGGGCTTGAGGATGTTGCCGGCGTCCATGGAACCCTCGGTCGCACCGGCGCCCACGATGGTGTGGAGCTCGTCTATGAACAGGATGATCCTGCCGTTGGACTTCTCCACCTCCTTGAGGACGCTCTTGAGGCGATCCTCAAACTCGCCACGGTACTTTGCGCCGGCGACCAGCGCGCTCATGTCGAGCTCGATGATCTCCTTGTCGCGAATGGTCGAGGGCACGTCGCCGGCGACGATGCGCTCCGCAAGGCCCTCGACGATTGCCGTCTTGCCAACGCCGGGCTCGCCGATGAGGACGGGGTTGTTCTTGGTACGGCGCGAGAGCACCTGGATGGTGCGGCGAATCTCCTCCACACGGCCGATGACGGGATCGAGCTTGCCCTGGCGCGCCATGTTGGTCACGTTGCGCCCATAGTGCTCCAGCGCCTCGAATTCGGTCTTGGCGTCCTGCGAGGTCACCCTGTCGTCACCGCGAAGATCGTTGAACGCCTCCTGCACGCGATTGGACGTGACGCCCATGCTCTTGAGCGCGCTGCCAGCGGACGTCTTGTCGTCGGCGAGGGCGCACAGCAGGTGCTCGCTCGTCACGTACGAGTCGCCCATCTTGCCGGCAAGCTTCTCGGCGGCGTCGCCCACCTTCACGAGCTCGTTGGAGAGCCCCATCTGCGAGGCGTCGCCCGACACCTGTGGCTCGCGCGCCATGGCATCGTCCACCTGCGCCTCGAGCTGCGCCGGATCCGCGCCCACGCGCTCGATGATCGCGCTGATGTTCCTCTCGCCCGAGGAGAGGAGGGCCTTGAGGAGGTGTATCGGCTGGACCTGCCCAGCCGAGTGGTCCGCCGCTATGGAGAGCGCGGACTGCAGGGCCTCCTGGGCCGTCACTGCCCACTTGTCAAATCTCATACACACATCACCTCTCCGTCCCTGCAAGGCAGAGCCTGCGGGATCGCTGCTTATCGCAGGTTATTGTTCCCGCATCAACTGGTTCGTATACATTATCTAAGTCTATGTATGTTAGATTTTCTGACTCCGTAAGCAAAAGGCGACCGGAGGCATCTCTCCCCCGGTCGCCTTTGCACACCCGTCGTGTCGTCCGGCCCTACTCGTCGTTTCGTACGCGCTTGCGGTCCTCGTCGGCCCCGCCCCTCCCCGGAAGGCGACCCGCGCGCCTCAGAGCGTCCCGCAAGATCCACTCGACCTGCGCGTTGGCACTCCTCATATCGTCCGCCGCCCAACGTTCGACAGCGGCCCAGACCTCTGGGTCAATGCGAAGCGGATACTGCTTTCGTGCCGACATGAGCGACTCCCCCGACGGACTCGACGTGCCTTCCTGCAGCCTACTGATAGAGCGAGCCGGCGTTGAGGACGGGCTGGGCGTCGGACTCGCCACACAGCACGACCATCAGGTTTGACGCCATGACTGCCTTTCGGTCCTCGTCAAACTCCACCACGCCATCGTCGGACAGCTGGGTCAGCGCCATGTCCACCATCGAGACAGCGCCCTCCACGATCTTCTTGCGTGCGGCGATCACCGCCTCCGCCTGCTGGCGGCGCAGCATGGCCTGCGCAATCTCCGGTGCATAGGCAAGGTGGGTGAGACGGGCGTCGTCCACCGTCACACCCGCCGGAGCGAGCCGGCGGTCAAGCTCCGCCTTGAGAGTCTCGCCCACCTCCTCGATGTTGGAGCGCAGGGTGATGGAGGAGGAGTCCGCCTCGTCATCCTCCATGTGGTCATAGGCGTAGACGCTCGCGACATGCCTGAGCGCGGTCTCGGTCTGCATCGAGACGAAGCTCTCGTAGTCGTCCACGTCGAAAACCGCCTTGGCCGTGTCCTCGACGTGCCACACAACCACGGTCGCGATCTCGATGGGGTTACCCATCTTGTCGTTCACCTTCAGGCGGTCACCGTTGAGCGTGCGCGCACGCGTCGAGATGATCGAGCCGTGCTTGCGCCCGCCCAGGGAACGCGCGCCGGCACTCGAGCCGTCGTTCAGGGCATCCGAGCTCCTGCCAAGGCTCCGCGCATAGAGCGGGTTCGCCCAGCGGAGGCCATCGTCACGGACGGTTCCCACGTACTTGCCAAAGAGCACGCAGATTCGCGCCTGACCGGGCTGAAGGCTAAAGAAGCCCTTGCTCAGGAAGGTTGCCGCGATGAAGACGACGACGCTCGTCACCATCATCGCAACGAGGGACCCGGGGGCATCCAGGCCCATCTCGTCGTATGATTCAACCCCCATGGCTGCGGTCACAAACACGTAGACGGACCAGATGTACGCCAGCACCGTCACGCACAGCATGAGCCAGCCACTTGCGGCGTGTGCCTTCTTCTCGGTGGTCATCAGGGTTCCTTTCGCTCGCAGGGAACGCGTCCCCCGGTTGGGGATGCCATTCTCGTTGAGGGAATTCTGATATCACTTCGATTTCTCTTCAATACCATTCGCGGACAGTTTTTGGCAAGTGTGTCCAACAAAAAGCGGCGGCTGAGAGGTCCTCCCCCCTCGGCCACCGCAGCACGCCCGGCTACCCACATACATCAAGTCGTGGCGTTCTCCTACGCACCCCTATTCCAGCGTGCGCATGAACGCGAAGATCGCCGCAAGGCCTTCGCGCGGGTCGCCGGATTCACCGGAGCGTGCGTATCCAACGCACATGCCGTGTGGCTCCTCGTAGGCGTCGCCGTCCTGAGCCAGCGGGCGGTAGACAACAAGCCCCTCTCCCACACCTATATGGAAGAGGGGGCTATTCTACGCAACGACCACCATGGGGAGACGCCAGCGACTTCAGGCGTCGTGGTCCTTTCCACTGGAGAGGAGGCCGCGCATGACCTGCTCGGGACTCGACCCGTCGTAGCGCGCGAGGGCCGTGATCTTTTCCCTCATCCTGAACTCGTGAACCTCGTCCTCGAGCTCGCGTACCCTTGCCCTGAGCTCGTCGATCTCGCGGTCGCGCTCCTCCGCCCGCTCCCTCATGTCAAGGATGCGGACGACGCCAGCAAGGTTGATGCCCTCATCAGTGAGTTTGCTGATGAGGTTGAGCCGCTCTATGTCGTGCTGCGAGTACAGCCTGGTGTTGCCTCGCGATCTGCCAGGGTTCACCAGCCCCTTCTGCTCGTAGACGCGCAGCGTCTGGGGGTGCATCCCCGTGAGCTCCGCGGCTACGCTGATCATGTAGAGGGGCTTGTCCTTGCCCTCGCCCTCCTTATGCGCCATAGCGGTCGACGTCCTTCCTGTATGCGCGCTTGTCTGCATCGCGCAACGCGGTGAGCGCCTCGCGCTCCTTTGCCGAGAGCCTCGTGGGGACCTTCACCCTCACCTTCACGTACAGCGCGCCACGAGTGCCCTTGTGCTTGACGTCGGGGGCACCGAGGTCACGGAACCGGAAGGTCTTGCCATCCTGCGTCCCAGCGGGGACCTTCAGACGGACCTCCGTGCCGTCGGGCGTGGGAACGTTCACGCTGGTACCCAACGCCGCCTCGTAGGCGCTCACGGGAAGCTCCATGCGAACATCCGCCCCATCACGCTTGAACAGCGGGTGCTCCTGGACCTTGGTGGTGATGACTAGGTCACCGCGCGCTCCGCCGTTCACGCCGTACTCGCCACGGTTGCGGTAGCGGAGCTTGCCGCCGTCGACCGCGCCGGCAGGCACCTTCACCGTGATGGACTGGCGCTCGCCCGTGGACGGGATGGTATAGCTGACCTTGCGCTGCGCGCCCTTGAATGCCTCGTCGGCACCGATCTCGATGCTCATCGTGAGGTCGCCACCCTTGACGGGACGGTTGGTCGCGCGCGCCCCTCCGGGCTGCCCTCCAAATATGGACGAGAAGTCAAAGCCACCAAAGGCGCCGTCGCCGCCACGGATGTTGTCGAAGATGTCCGCCCAGTCGGCACCACCCATGTTGGTGGTGTAGGTGTAGCCCGTGCGATTGCGCCCGCCGGAGCCACCGAAGTCGGAACCGGGGATGCCGCCAAACATCAGCAGCTGGTCGTACTCCTTGCGCTTCTGGGGATCGGAGAGGGTCGTGTACGCCTCGCTGACCTCCTTGAACTTCTGTTCGTCCCCTCCTGCATCGGGGTGGTACTTTGCGGCGAGCTTTCGGAACGCCTTCCTTATCTCGTCGGGGGTGGCGTCACGCTTCACACCAAGCACGTCGTAGTAGTTTCGCTTTCCAGCCATGAGAAGCTAACGCCTCCTTTCACATGCACGCGCCCGAACCGTTTGGCCCGGGCGCGCTGACTGACCGTTACTTCGCGTCTCCGTCGCCGCTAGGGGCCTTCTCCGAGTCCCCGCCGTCAGAGGCGTCCTTGCCCTCCTCGGGCTGGGGCCTCTTCGGGCCTCCGTAAGTCACCGTGACCATGGCGTTGCGGATGACCTTGCCACCCATCCGGTAGCCCCGCTGGTACACCTGGGCAACCGTCTCGTCGTAGGCATCCTTGTTCTCCTCGCGACCCACCGCCTGGTGAACCAGGGGGTCAAAGGGCTCACCCTTGGGGTCTATGACCTCGACGCCCTCCTTGCCCAGAATCGAGAGCATCTTGTCATGCACGGCATCGATGCCCTTCACAAACTGCTCGAGGTTCTCATCGCCCTCGGCGCCCTTCGCCGCGTGCTCGGTCGCACGCTCCATGTCGTCGAGCACCGGAAGCAGGTTGGTGACGAGCTTCTCCGCCGCGCGCTCGCGCTCGTCCAGGCGCTCCTGGGCGGTGCGGCGACGGTAGTTGTCCCAGTCCGCCTGGAGACGGACGAGCCTGTCGGCAGACTCGGAGGCCTCCTTCTTGGCGTCAGCTATCTCCCTTTCGACGCCATCAAGCTTCCTCTGCAGGTCGTCCCTCTCGGCACGTACCTTCTCCACGTCGACCTTGAGCTCGTCGGCCGCCGCCTTCTCGCCCGCGCGCTTGGCGGCCTCGACCATAGCGGCCTCGTCTTCTTCAGGGGTGGTCGCAGGAGAGACCCCCTCGCCCTCCTTGTCGTCGGGCCTCTTGTCATCATTGACCTCGATCGGCACTTTCACGTCACCCTCCTCGGGATAGTCCTGGGGGGACGGCCCTGCGGCCGCCCCCTCTCGCGTTCATTCAACGGCCCGTGACGGTCGCACGACCGCTACTTGTTGTCCTTGTCATCGTCAACGACCTCGTAGTCGGCATCCACGACGTCGTCGCCGTTGCTGGCGCTGCCGCTGGGCTGCTGGCCGCCCGCCTGCGCGGTCTGGGCCTGGGCGTCGGAGTACACGACCTCGGCAAGCTTGTGGCTGGCCTCCTGCAGCTTCTCGCCAGCTGCCTTAATGGCATCGATGTCGGTGCCGTCGAGCGCCTTCTTGGTCTCGTCGATGGCCGCCTGGACCTCCTTCTTCTGGTCCTCGGAGACCTTGTCGCCAAGGTCCTTCAGCGTCTGCTCGGTGCTGTAGCACAGAGAGTCGGTCTGGTTGCGGACCTCGATGTCCTCCTTGCGCTTCTTGTCCTCCTCGGCGTGGGACTCGGCGTCCTTGACCATGCGGTCGACCTCGTCGTCAGACAGCGCGGTGGAGCCGGAGATGGTGATCTGCTGCTGCTTGCCCGTGCCCTTGTCCTTTGCGGTGACCTTGACGATGCCGTTGGCGTCGATGTCAAACGTGACCTCGATCTGGGGCACGCCACGAGGCGCCGCGGGGATGCCGGTGAGGTTGAACTTGCCGAGCGACTTGTTGTCCCTCGCCATCTCGCGCTCGCCCTGCAGAACGTTGATCTCGACGGAGGTCTGGTTGTCGGCCGCCGTGGAGTAGACCTCGGTCTTGGAGGTCGGGATCGTGGTGTTGCGGTCGATCATCTTGGTCATGACGCCGCCCATGGTCTCGACGCCCAGCGACAGCGGGGTGACGTCGAGCAGCAGGATGCCGGACACGTCGCCCGTGAGGACGCCGCCCTGCACGGCTGCGCCGTCAGCAACGACCTCGTCGGGGTTGACGGACATGTTGGGCTGCTTGCCGGTCATCTGCTTGACAAGCTCCTGCACGGCGGGCATACGGCTGGATCCGCCGACCAGGATGACCTCGTTGACGTCAGAAATCTGCAGGTTGGCGTCGCGCAGGGCCTTGGTCACAGGCTCCTTGCAGCGGTCGAGAAGGTCGCGCGTGATGCGCTCGAACTCGGCGCGGGTGAGCGTGTAGTTGAGGTGCTTGGGGCCGCTGGCGTCAGCGGTAATGAACGGCAGGTTGATGTCTGCCTGCTGGGCGCTGGAGAGCTCCTTCTTGGCGTTCTCCGCCGCCTCCTTCAGACGCTGGAGCGCCATGGGGTCCTTGCGCAGGTCGATGCCGTTCTCCTGCTGGAACTTGTCGGCCATCCAGTCGATGACGCGCTGGTCCCAGTCGTCGCCGCCCAGGTGGTTGTCGCCGTTGGTGGCAAGGACCTCGACGACGCCGTCAGCGAGGTCGAGCAGCGAGACGTCGAAGGTGCCGCCGCCCAGGTCGAACACCAGAACCTTCTGGTCGATGCCCTTCTTGTCGAGGCCGTAGGCAAGCGCCGCGGCGGTGGGCTCGTTGACGATACGCTTGACGTTGAGACCCGCGATCTTGCCGGCGTCCTTGGTTGCCTGGCGCTGGGCATCGTTGAAGTATGCGGGGACGGTGATGACGGCGTCGGTGACCTTCTCGCCCAGATACTTCTCGGCGTCCTCCTTCATCTTGGAGAGGATCATTGCGCTGATCTGCTCGGGCGTGAAGTCCTCGCCATCGATCTCGACGACCGCGCGGTTGCCGGTGCCCGCCTTGACCTTGTAGGGGACGGTCTTGAGCTCACTCGTGACCTCGTCGTAACGACGGCCCATGAAACGCTTGATGGAGAAGACGGTGTTCTTGGGGTTGGTGACTGCCTGGTTCTTGGCCGCCTTGCCCACGATGCGGTCGCCGTCGGGACGGAAGCCGACCACGGACGGAGTCGTGCGGTCGCCCTCGGCGTTGACGATGATGGTGGGCGAGCCACCCTCCAGAACCGCCATCGCGGAGTTAGTAGTACCAAGGTCGATTCCCAGAATCTTTGCCATGGTGTGAGTCCTTTCTGCCTGCGCGCGATTCCGGCGGCTGCCGGCTGCCAACGGTCCCTTGCCGCCTCGCGCCTTTCTTTACGTCTGCTATTTTTCCCATGCGCTCCGATTCTATACATTATCTAAGTCTGACACTAATAGATTTTTTGAGGCTGAGATTATAGGTTCCCTAAGTGCCCGCAATTGGCCCTCCCACCGAGGTTAGAGGTGCCATGGAGTCGGCGCCTGCTCCACAACGATCGCACCACCGCGAGCCTTGGTTGTGGCACCATCGTGTGGCGCGGGCGAGACAGCCTCGCCCCACACACGCATCCACGAAAGGGGAGAGACACATGCGCCTTCTCATCGCATCCGACATCCACGGAGCGGCGGACTGGTGCGAGCGCCTCTTGCGGGCGATCGACGAGCAGCAACCCGACAGGGTCGTGCTGCTGGGCGACCTTCTGTACCACGGCCCACGAAACGACCTTCCGGGAGACTACGCCCCCAAGCGCGTGATCTCGATGCTCAACTCGCTGGCAGACGACGTCATCGCCGTACGCGGCAACTGCGAGGCCGAGGTGGACCAGATGGTCCTCTCGTTCCCCTGCATGGCCACGTACAACGTGCTTTACGACCCCGACAGGGACCGTGAGCTGTTCCTCACCCACGGCCACGTGTACGGGCCCGGGGTCCACAACAGCATTGACAACTGGCCCCAGATCCCCGAGGGGTCTGCACTGGTCTATGGCCACACCCACAAGCGGGTGAACATGGCGAGCTCCACGCATCCCGGGTGCTGGGTCTTCAACCCGGGCAGCGTGGGAATCCCCAAGGATGGCGAGCACAGCTACGGCGTGTACGACTCGTCCCTAGACCTGCCGTTCTCCCACCACACGCTCCTTTAGGGGCATCTTCCGCGAGGACCACGCAGATGCGTTCGTGGCCCCCGGCCGACCTCGCGGACATCCATCGTTCAAATACAAAATAGGCGGCTTTCCCTCTCACCTGTTGGAACTGTGGGTGTTGGGGGGTGCTTCCATGCGCCGGGATGCCATGCGACCCGGTGCCGACGGATTGGCGGTGACACTATGAACAGGAGGCTCGAGGCCGAGGCGCTTCGCCTCACGCACGAGACGATCGCCCGCTTTTGGCAGCTGGACATCAAGCCGATTCTCTCGCTCGCGGCAGATGACATCATGTGGGTCATGCCCGAACAGGAGCGCTACATGCGCGGCATCGACGCGATGCGAGCCGACCTCAAGGCGAACCTACGGGAGTTGGTTCCCTGCCACATGTCCCACGTGGAATTCACGGTGGTGCAAAACTGCGGCCGTGCCCTCTCGGTCGTCGGCCGCTACCTGGTCACGACCGACGCAGGTGCGCCCATCTTCCTGCAGGTGCAGCAGAGGACCCAAGTCAACTGGGAGCTCGTCGACGACCGGTTGGTGGTCAAGTCCCTTTACATCTCGCACCCGCGCGGAGAGCTTGCCGTTGCCCGGGGCGAGACGTTCGCGAACGCCATCGGGCGAATGGCCAAGCACTACCTGGACGAGCGCGTGGCGGCAGAGACTAACCTGCACCGGGTGCCCCTGCGCGATGCCAACGGAACCATGCACCTGGTATCCTCCTCCGACGTCGTGTTCGTGGAGGCGAGAAGAAAGCGATGCCTCGTCCGCACCACCTACGAGGACATTGACGCTCGAATGGGAATCACAGATGCACTGGGACAGTTTCCCGAGCTGCTGGCGGCACACCGAAGCTACCTCGTGAACCCGCGCTACATACGCTCGTTCAACGAGGACTCGCTCTCTATGTCCGACGGAACCCAGATCCCGCTGCCTCGCCCCGGGCGTACCGAGGTCCTCGCGCGCATCAGGGAGATCACCGGTCCCAGGTAGTCCGGTCGACGACTGCCCGGCGGTCGGTATCTCGATGCTTAGTCTCACCGGTGCCTGCACCGATTTTGGGACGAAATGCTTAGCCTCGCCGGTGCCCGCACGGATGTGACCCCCCAGATTCCGGACGGGCACCGGGTTTTCTAAGCAACCTCCGTTCGCGACTCGTACTGGCACCGGGTCTTCTAAGCACCACACGCTGGAAACCATATTGGCGCCAGTCACAGCCTTACCAGAGGCACTCGCACCAGCCTTGCGCACAGGGTGTACTCCCCTGCCCACAACACAGTCCCCTGAGCCGACTCCTCCTGGGAGTCCTGGCTCGAAGGAAGTCCGCCGTCAAGCGAGAGGCGCCGGCGGCCGTCGGGACGAGTCTCCTAGCTGGCACTGGGGTTTCTCTCCCCCTTCATCTTTGCGAACGCCACGAAGCACAGGATCATCTGCACCAGCACGAAGAAGAAGTAGATGGGGAAGAGCGCCATCGCCACGGCATACATGATGCCGGCGACGAGCGCGAACGGTCGCTTGGACATCGCGAATGCGAGGGCATTGAACACCACTGCCACCACGACCGCCACCAGGTGGGGCATCACGAGGGCGGTCGCCATGAGCGCGCCGGCAGCCTCCGCCCCCGAGCCCGACGTGGACGCCCCACTCCAATAGACGAGGCTGTAGACCAGATAGAGCGCCCCCAGAACAAGGGCGACGAGCAGGAGCTTGTTCCTCTTCACGATGTCCTCCCTATGCGAGCGAGAAGGTCTTCTCGGCAAGGGTCGTGTTGTCGAGGTTGACGATGGGATAGACCTTCACGTCGACGTCCGACGTGTCAGAGACGCTGTAGGCCAGCTGGACCTGCGTGGAGTTTCCCGCCTGCACCTTGGTGAGCGCGGAGTTGCCATCCACCGAGTCGCAGATGGCAAGGTCGCACTGAACGCCGTTCTGGTAGACCTCGGAATACGCGGCCGTATCAAATGCCTGGGCGTCCTTGTCCGAGACGTTGGTGAAGGTGTAGGTGACCACGACGCAGGGGTTGCCCTGGTAATCGGTCGCCATCTGGGCCCCATCGACCGTCACGGCGACGGACTGCTGCTCCTTTGGCGCTGCCTGCTCGGCGGCGGAGTCCGCCTTTGCCGCAGAATCCGCGCCGCCCGCAGACTCCCCCGAGTCACCGCACCCCGCGAGTCCAAGGGACATTGACGCAGCAAGGGCCACCCCCAGCACGACGCTTCCCGCACTTCTCCTCATGGCGCTCTCCCTTCGTGCTTGCCTTGCCCCTCCGGGCCGTGCACCCGATGGTATTTGGGGAGCTGAGGCAAAACTTCCACTGGGAGCGGAGTTCTGGCGACCGGCGATGGCGGCAATTGCCCTACGCGACGGCGATGGCGTAGGCCAGTGCGGCGGCGAGAGTCAGCAGGCAGAGCGCGGCAAGGTGAGCCAAGGTGGCGACGACGAGGCCGCGGGTCCTATGGGGGCAGCCCTCGTATCGGCCGATTCCCAGCGCACAACCCATGCACTCCAGGGGAATCGCCACGACGTCGGCGCAGATTCCCAGGAGCACCACGAGGGTGGGAGCGGCGAGCGGCGCCGGCATCGCAAGGGACTGGGCCACGGAGGAGCACGCGAAGGCGACAGCGAGGGCAACGCATGCCAGGAGCGAGACGAGCGAGACCACCTTGCCCGGATGATTCGGCAGCGCCATGAGCGAGCGGACCTCGGCGGGATAGGACTGCCAGAGGGTGAGCCATCGGCGGAGGGGCGAGCGCCCCTCTCCCCTGCCCGCCGGATGGCGGTGGCGTGGGGTGGTGAGCGAGAGGGGCGCAACGGGCTCGACGGCATCCGCCTCATGGGCGAGAGAGGATGGCCGCGCGGGCGCGGCGATGGACTCCGCTGGCGCCGAGGCGGCCCGCGGCTCCGAGGCGTCTGGCCCCACGCGGTCGAACGGGGTGGACGGCTCGGGCTGCTCGGCAGCTGACGCGCCGGGGCGCATCGATACCACCGCAGATTCGACAGGCCTCCGTACGAGCGCGTCACGCGCCGCCGCGACCAGCTCCCCAACGTCCTGGTACCTGGCGCTTGGCTCCAGCGCGCATGCGATGGCGACGACCTGCCGCAGGGAGGCGGGCACGCCCGCATCGCTAAGCCCGGCGAGCGAGCCCGCATCCCTGGGGTGGCTTCCCGTGAGCATGAACTGGAGGAGACGACCCATGGAGTACACGTCCGAACGGGCATCGGTCTGGGCAAAGCCAAACTGCTCGGGGGCGGCATACCCCACCGTTCCCAGCGTGGTGGTGTCGCGCAGCGTACCGTCGCTGTGCACCCGTGCGATGCCCAGGTCGATCAGGTGGGCGCCGTCCTGGGCCACGATCACGTTGGACGGCGTCACGTCCCTGTGGACCACGCCGCGGGCGTGAAGCGCGGCGACGGCCTCGCCCACCTGCGCGAGGAGCTCCACCGAACGCCCAGGTGCCAGCGGGCCCTCCCGCTGGACCAGGTCGGCGAGCGTCTCTCCCTCCACGTACTCGTAGACCGCCACGAGCTCGTTGGGCATGGCATACAGGCACACCATGCGAGGGAGGCGCGGCTGGTCGATGCCAAGGAGCACGCCCAACGCCTCCGGGTTCGCCAGGGGCCAGGCGATGCGCTTGCGCACCATGGGAGAACCGTGCGGAAGGCTCACCAGCTCGGTCCTGCCCGTCTCACCCGTGCCAAGGACCCGCTCCGTCCTGAACGAGTCGTCAATCTCGAGCGCGTGAAGCAGCCCGGACTCCGAGGCGTCGTCACCCGACATGGGCTAGCCCCTCTCGGGGGTGAGGGTTCTCTCCCCCAGGCGATACAGCTCCGCGTCGGCGCGCGGAAGGTCGTACCCGTGCTCCAGGCAGAAGATCAGGATCGCGTCGCGGCGGCGCTTGGGCCACAGCGCGCCCTCGTCGGCAAGCCGCAGCAGGCGCTGCGCCTGGCGCAAGTCGCACCCCAGGCAGAAGGCGATGCGCAGCAGGAACTCGCGCGTGGGGGTGCGCTCCCCGGCAAAGATCTGGTACACGTAGCTCGCCCCCATGCCGCACTCGTCGGCCACGGCGGCGCGGCTCTTACCGCTCGCGTCCAGAAGCGCGAAGAGGTAGCCGGGGAGGTCGCGGTTGGGCAGGTCCACCTGGTCGAGGTACTCCTCGGGAGAGGCGCTCCTGCGCAGGGCCTCGAGGAGCTCCTCGGTCAGGGGCTCGTCGTCAAACCCCTCGTGAGCCGTCGGACGCCTGGTCATGTGGTCACCTCTCGCACCGGGACGGGTCGGACGCTACGACTCGAACTTGTCGACCATGCCATCGGAGTCCGCCTTGAGCGACGCGATGGTCTGGGGGACCTTCTCCAGCTCGTAGGGCGTCATCTGGTAAACCCAGTTGAGCCAGTTGCGATACAGGAGGTTGGCGTGGGCGCGCCAGGTGAAGATGGGCTGGTTCTCGGGGTTGTCGTCCGGGAAGTAGTTCTCGGGCAGGCGGATGGGCATGCCCTTCTTGAAATCTCGCCAGTACTCGGATGCCAGCGTGTCTCTCCCATACTCAAAGTGCCCGGTGACGTACACCTCGTGGAAGTCACGCGTGGCAATGATGGCGGGACCGCTCTCGAACCCCTCCGAGAGGACCTGGAGCTCGGGATGGAGGCGCAGCTCCCCCGCGTCGATCGCGGCATGGCGGGAGTGCGGCATGTAGTGGACCTCGTCAAACCCGTTGGTGAGGAAGCTGTACTCGTCGCGCAGACGCTGGGGGAAGACGCCAAAGAGCTTGTGCGGCAAGAGCCTCTTGTGGATGCCATACAGGTGCCAGAGCCCGGCCATGGCTCCCCAGCACAGGAACATGGTGCTGAGCACGTGCTCCTGAGACCAATCGATGATGCGGCACAGCTCGTCCCAGTAGTCGACCTCCAAGAAGTCGAGGTGCTCCACGGGCGCCCCAGTGATGATCATGCCGTCGTAGTTCTTGTCCTCGAACGCGTCGAACGTGTCGTAGAACTTGACCAGGTGGTCCTGACTCACGTGTGTGGACTCGTGCGTGGACACGCGCATGAAGTCGCAGCTCACCTGAAGAGGCGACTTGCTGATGAGGCGGAGGATCTGGGTCTCGGTCTCGATCTTGGTGGGCATGAGGTTGAGGATGACCACGCGGAGCGGACGGATCTGCTGCTTGGTGGCCGCCTCTTCCTCGAGGGCGAAGATTCGCTCCTGCCTCAGGATCTTCTTGGCGGGAAGGCCATCTGGGATGTTGATTGGCATGGAAACTCCTCACGTGCGATCGTGCGCGGGAAACTGACGGGGCAATGGTGTGCACCACGCCGCGCATGGCGGCATGGCGCTAGCGCATTCGCTGCGTAAGGCCTATGCGCGTCCCGTTCCAGCACATGGCGCCGTTGGCTCCCCTCCACTTTTCGGCCTGCCCTATGACCTGCTCGCAGGTCTCAGGGTAGCAGCTTTGCGCAAGGCTGAGGGAGACGGACGCGAGCGAGAGTCGCCAGAATCCCCTCCCATCGGGCTGCCAGCCAAAGAATCCGCAGCTACGCGCCACTCTCGTTTGGCAGGGACGCCACCTTGACGCATACTTACCAGTATGGATACGACATTTGCCGAGCTCGGGCTAAACGAGCACATATTGGAGGGCGTGCGCGCCCTCGGGTTCCAGAGCCCAACACCCGTCCAGGCGCAGGCCATCCCCCAGGTGCTGGCGGGGCGTGACGTCATAGCCTCCGCCCAGACGGGAACGGGCAAGACGGCCGCCTTCGCGCTGCCGGTTCTGCAGGTAATCGAGCCGTACTCGCGCGATGCCCGCGCCAAGGCGGGCGTGGCGTCACGGCTCCAAGCCAGTGCCGACGAGGAGGGTGTTGGGGACGACGTCCCGCCCAACCCCGACGGCCCCGAGGTAATTGCCGACGACGTAGCCGGGGGACCGTCCGTCTCCGCGAACGTGGACGGTGACGGCGGCGTGTCGCAGCCCAAGCGCCGCGCCCGCCGCCGTCACCACAAGGCAAAGGCGGACGCGGCGGCCGAAAAGGGCACCGCAACGGGGGAGAGGGGCAAGGGCGTCTCGCATGCCGAAACCCCCTCTGATGGCGCCCCGGGGCAAGCGTCCTCCGCCCCGGCTCCCGCAAAGCGCAAGCGGTCCAGGCGCAGGCGTGGGGGCGGCAAGGCCTCGGGACAGGAGCGCAAGGCCGCGTCGGGCGACAGCCGCGAGGCAAACCCCAACGCCCGCCCCTTTGGACCCTTCGCCCTGGTGGTGACCCCCACCCGCGAGCTCGCGCAGCAGATCGAGGACGTGGTGAGCGTGGTCTGCTCCCACACCGGCCAAAAAGCCGTGGTCGTGATGGGCGGTGCCAAGTTCGACCGCCAGATAAGGGAGCTCGAAGCGGGATGCGACCTGCTGGTCGCCACACCGGGCAGGCTCATCGACCTCATGGAGCACGACCACGTCAGCCTCGACGACGTGAAGGTGTTCGTCCTCGACGAGGCGGACCGCATGCTCGACATGGGCTTTTGGCCCAGCGTCCGGCGCATTGTGGCGGCGCTTCCCCGCGAGCGACAGACGCTGCTCTTCTCGGCCACCATCCCACCGTCGATCAAGGGGACGGTAGACGCGATGCTCCGCGACCCCGTCCAGATCGAGATCGCACGCATAGGCGAAACCGCCGACACCGTTGAGGAGCACCTGTGCCCCGTCACGCAGGGCCAGAAGACCCAGCTGCTCGAGACCCTGCTCAGGACGGGCGGGGCGGCGGGGGAGGCGCCGGAGCGCGTCCTTGTGTTCTGCCGCACCAAGCACAGGGTGGATGACCTTGACTCGTACCTCAAGGCGGCGGGCGTCAAGGTGGACGTGATGCACGCGGACCGCCCGCAGAAGGCTCGCGAGCGTGCGCTCGAGCGCTTTAGGGACGGCAAGGTGCAGGTGCTGGTGGCAACCGACGTGATGAGCCGCGGCATAGACGTGAGCGGCATCGATGCCGTGGTCAACTACGACGTCCCCATGGACCCGGAGGACTACGTCCATCGCATTGGGAGGACCGGGCGTGCGGGTGCGACCGGCCACGCGTACACCTTCGTAGCGCCAGACGAGATCAGTCCGCTGCGCGAGATCGAGTATTTCACTCACAAGCTGATACCCGTGTGGGACCAGCCGGGCTTTGACTACGACTCCTCGCGCATCGTCCCCAACCCCGGCAGGTCCACCACCAAGCCCAAGCGCACCATGTTCAGTGGTTCGCGGTCGCGTGGCAGGGGCATCTCCGCCGGTCGCTACGGCAGGCACTACTAAGCGAGAGGCGCTCGGCCACATTCCCCGGGCAGCTTCCGCCGGCATCAAGGCCCACCTGGCCGCGCCGCCCGAGCAAATCGCACGTGAGAGCAAGACGCCCCCGCCAGAACCATTCCGGCGGGGGCGTCGTCATTCCCTAGAACCTTCGCGGGCGCTACGCATCCACGGGAGACGCAGTGGCCGCTGCCGCCTCCGCGGCATCGCACGCAACGTGCTCGCGGCCCATCTCGGTCCACTCGGGCTCCTCGTCGGGGATGGAGCCTGCCTCCTTGGTGAAGAACTCCTTGAGGCAGTTGTACGAGACGATCAGCCCCAGCGCCACGAGCAGCACGGCAAACACGAGCTGGAGGCCGGAGGTCGCAGCAACGGAGACCATGGTGCCCGCCGTGGAGCCCGGCATCATGCCAAACAGGCCGTAGGTCGAGATGGCGGTGACGCAACCGATGATGGACTGCACCAGCGAGGTGAACGTGCAGCACAGCAGGAACGCAACGGGAACGTACAGCATCCAGCCCTTGCGCCCGGTGCACTTGCAGAACACGGCGAGCGTGATCATGGTCATGCCACCAAGGAGCTGGTTGGAGGCGCCAAAGAGCGGCCAGATGTTGAGGTAGCCGCCAAAGGTGAGCGACAGGCCGCCGACCAGCGTCACGACGGTGGCAAACCAGGGGTTGCCGACGACCCTCATGGCACCGGTCCTCTCCTGCGAGGCGGCGAGGGCGTCGTTGGACTTGGCGAAGAACTCGGAGAACGAGGCGCGGGCGATACGCGCGACGGCGTCGAGCGAGGTGAGTGCGAGGGCCGAGACGCACATGGTCATGAACACCGTGGCGATGGTCTTGTCCATCCCAAACATGGTCATGCCCTTGGCGATGCCCGCGGCAAAGATCTGGAACGGGGTGGAGGCGACGCCGGCGTTAAGGGAGCCGGTCCCGGCGGTGTTCATCTCGCCGTACATGATTGCGGCGACGACGATGGCGATGACGCCGACGAAGGACTCTAGCACCATGGCGCCAAAGCCCACGGGGAGGGCGTCGGTCTCGCTCTCGACCTGCTTGGAGGAGGTGCCAGAGGAGACCAGGCTGTGGAAGCCGGAGAGCGCGCCACAGGCGACGGAGACGAACAGGACGGGGAACAGGGTGGAGCCGGTCTTGGTCGCAAACCCGGTGAAGGCGGGCGCGGTCATGGTTGCCTGCCCGTTGAAGCCCATGACCATGATGCCGAGGACGGCGGAGGCGATCATGGTGACCATCATGATGGTGGTGAGGTAGTCACGCGGCTGCTTGAGGGTTTGGATGGGCATTGCGGCGGCGAAGACCAGGTAGACCATGGTCACGGCAATCCAACCGTTTGCGTCGAGGTAGATCGGGAAGCGCATACCGACCGCAAACATCACGAACATCAGCACGACGGCAACCACGAACTGCTTCCAGCCCTTGAGATCAAACTTGCGGCAGAACCAGCCGAAGAAGATCGCGAAGAGCGTGAAGAGCAGCGAAATCGTGCCCGCCGCACCGTTGGCGAACGAGCCGGCGATGTCCACGGAGCCGTCCGCCGCGACCTTCGTCGCAAACGTGCCAGCGACCATCGAGGTGAAGGCAGCAATCACGATGAGGCAGAAGAGCCAGCTGAAGAGGAGGAACAGGCGGCGGCCCGTCTTGCCGATGTACTTCTCGATGAGCTGGGCGAGAGACTTGCCGTTGTTCTTCATGGACGCGTAGAGGGCGCCAAAGTCGTGGACCGCACCAAAGAAGACGCCACCGACGAGGACCCACAGGATGACCGGCACCCAACCGAACGCCATCGCGACGATGGTTCCCGTGACGGGACCGGCACCGCAGATGGACGAGAACTGGTGAGCGAACGCGGTGAAGCGCGAGGCGGGCGTGAAGTCCTTGCCGTCCTCCATGCGCCTGGCGGGCGTCAGCGCCTCGGCGTCGACCCCCCAGGAGTTTGCAAGCCAGCGACCATACGCAAGATAGCCAATGGCCAGGACCACCGCAGCAATGACGATGACCACCAATCCGTTCATAGTAGAAACCTCCTTTACTCCATAAAGGGGACGCGCGACGCATCGCGCTACTCAACGTGGGGAAGCCTCTCTCCCCCGTTCGCGAAGTGAAAAAAATGGTAAGTCTGAAAAAGAATTCGGTAGACACTTTGAAACATGCGGTTAACGGTTTTTCTGTCGAGGCGTTTTATCCTCAGCCATTTTGGGGAAAAGGCGCAGCATTGTTATCGGAAATGTTCAGCTATCTGTATACAGGTTCAATTCAGGTTCACAATTGCATCCCTTCCCAATAACCGCTGGCACAATGGTTACGGTCGGGCACAGGCTCAGAATGCGTAGGTTCTCGTGGGGTCTGCGGGAGGCGACGCAATTTGACCATCGCTTCGCCAGAATGGGTGGGAGAGGAACGTAGGCGAGCGAGGGGGAGATTCCCGCATGAAGAAGGTCCGGCCGTACCCACAGGCAGTCATCTCTCAGAAGGCGGCTCGCGCCCTCAAGGCGGGCCATCCCTGGGTGTTTGAGGGTGAGGTCAAGGCGATTCTCCCCTCCCCCGCCGACGGTCGTGAGGGCGTTAACGGCGACATGGTTGACCTGGTCGAGGAGAACGGCACTTGGCAGGGCGCAGGGCTCGTCTCGATGGCATCGAAGATTCGCGTGCGCCTGGTGAGCAGAAACGCCAACGACCGTTTTGACGCGGGCTTCTGGCACAGGAGGCTCCAGTGGGCGTGGCAGCATCGCAAGGTGACCATGGGCGCCAGGGCGCTGCCCGGGTGCGAGCCAGACACCAACTGCTGCCGGGTCGTGTTCAGCGAGGCAGACGGGCTGCCCGGCCTCATCGTCGACCGCTACGAGGACGTCCTCGTTGCCCAGGTGGGGACGGTTGGCATGGAGCGGCTAAAGGGAACGCTCCTGCCCCTCCTCGTGCACGTGCTGAGGGAGGACGGGCAGGAGATCAGGGGCGTGTACGAGCGCAACGACTCCCCCGCGCGGGCGAAGGACGGCCTGCCCCTGCAGAAGGGGTGGTTCGACCTCTCTGGCACGGGCCTCTCGCTCCCCACGCCGGAGTCTGCCCGCGTGATGGTGCGCGAGAACGGCATCGCCTTTGACCTCGACGTCGAGAACAGCCAGAAGACCGGGTTCTTCCTGGACCAGAAGTACAACCGGCGCGCCGTGCGCCAGATTGCGGGCGGGCGCCGCGTCCTGGACTGCTTCTGCCACGTGGGTCCGTTTGGGCTCAACGCCGCGGCGGGAGGGGCGGACTTCGTTCGCTGCGTCGACGTGAGCCAAACCGCCATCGACCTTGCGCGCGAGAACGCCCGAATCAACAGGCTCGATGCCAACATGGGCTTTACCTGCGCAAACGTGCTGGAGTATCTCCCCCAGCTCGCACACGACCGTCAACTCCTTCGCGACGAGGGAGGCCCCTTTGACCTGATCGTGCTGGATCCGCCCGCCTTCACAAAGAGTCGCGGAACCGTGCAGCACGCCATCAAGGGCTATCGCGAGATCAACGAGGCGGCAATGCGCCTGCTGCCCCGCGGCGGCTACCTCGCCACGTGCAGCTGCAGCCACTTCATGACCAGGGACCTCCTCGCGCGCGCGATATCGGAGGCCGCGCATGCCGCCAACGTTCAGCTCAAGCAGGTGGAGGAGCGCCAGCAGGCACCGGACCACCCCATCCTCTGGGGCGTCCCCGAAACCCACTATCTGGACTTCTTCATCTTCCAGGTGGTGTAGGGCCCCTATCTGCGGTTTCCTTTCTTTTTGGGTGGCCGTTTTAGCAACGTATCCCGTCGTATGTATCCAAGCCAGAAACTTCTGGCAATTGCTCCGCTTTATCTGGGTGTATGTAATTTGGATTCCGCATCTTCGATGATGACGTATTGGTGGTGAATATTCGGCTCGAGCGAAATAGGGTCATACGCATGGTCGGAGTCTACGACCATGATTCGATTCCAGGCTAACTGGCAAGGAGCAGGGCGGATATGCCCTTACAGCCAAACCGCGCCTAGGCGGTGAAGTCTTCGGCGAGCACGGACGAGAGGATCCCCACGTCAAGGTTGCCACCGCTCATGACGAGGGCGACGTTCTTTCCTCCCACGACGTCGGGGTAGTCGCGCACTGCGGCGACCACCATGGCGCTCCCCGCCTCGACGGCGAGCTGCTCCTGCTCGATCATGAACTTGAACGCCGAGCGAATGGACCTCTCGCTCACCACGACCGTCTCGTCCACGTACTTGGGGTACATCTCGTAGGCAATCTCGCCGATGCCGCCCACGATCGCCTCGCACACCGTGTCGCCCACCGTTGGATAGGTGTGGTAGCACACGCCGTCCTCGAGCGACTGCTTCATGGCGGGGCACGCCTGCGTCTGCACGCCCACCACGCGGACGTCGGGGCGCACGGACTTTGCCGCGACCGCCACCCCCGTGCTGAGCCCACCGCCACCAACGGGCACGACGATGGTGTCGATTTGGGGATTCTGCTCCAAGATCTCGAGCGCCACCGTGCCCGTGCCGCTGTAGACGTTGGGGTCCTGGTCGTAGGGATCCACAAAGAACATCTCCGCACGGTCGATGTAGTTGAGCCCCAGGACGACCGCGTCGTCGTAGTCGGCGCCCATCATCATCGAACGCGCCCCGTAGAAGCGGATCCTGTCCGTCTTGGCACGGGGGGTGCCCAGCGGCACGACCACCACGCAGTCCTTGATCCCCAGGTCACGGGCGGCAATCGCCACCGCCACGCCGTGGTTGCCGGTCGAGATGGTGCCCACGCCATGCCGGACCTCGTCCAGAGAGAGCTGGAGCATCGAATTGATGGCACCCCTGATCTTGAAACTCTTTCCCAGCTGCTGGCTCTCGAGCTTAAACCAGTACTTGCGATGCTCGCTGTTGAGGTAGATGGATTCCTCCAGGGGCGTCCTTCTCACGTGGGGACGAATTCGACGATAGGCCTCGCGCACGTCCTCGCCGGAAAACCAGTCTGCCATCTTGGAACGTCCCCCTCGCAACCGCATGCCCTTGTGCAATAAAAATAGCTCATTTTCAGCAGCTCACGTGCCATGGACGGCTGTTTTCGGGAGACGGTGGCGGGTATTGCCACACAGGAGACGACATGCGCAAGGAAGCTGGCAGCCCATACCCAGTGGGAGGGCGGGAATCGGGCGAATCGCCACCTTTCGACAACCGCCTACTTCCCCCCTGCCGCAGAGCGCAGCGCCTTCCGCTCCGCGCGGCGGGCGCGAAAGAAGTCCCTAAGAGCCCGGGCGCACTCCTCGCCAAGCACACCGGGGGTCACCTCAAACTCGTGGTTGAGCCGCGGATCGTGGCTCACGTCGTAGAGCGTCCCCAGGGCGCCGCCCTTGGGGTCGGGGGCGCCGTACACGCAGCGGTCGACCCTGGCGTTGACCATCAGGCCGGCGCACATGAGGCAGGGCTCCAGCGTCACGTACACGGTGCATCCCGTAAGACGCCAGCGGCCCAACGCCTGCGACGCGCTGACCAGGGCAGAAAATTCGGCGTGCGCCGAGGGGTCAACATCGGTCTCGCGACGGTTGTGCGCACGGGAGACGATCTTGCCATCGCAAACGACAATCGCCCCTATGGGCACCTCGCCCTCCGAGGCGGCTGAGGCTGCCTCCTCGAGCGCAATGTGCATGTATGTCTCGTCCTCTTCTTGCGACAACGCCGCCTCCCCTCGCCAGCCCGCTGCCACGAACACGCAACCGAGCATATCATCCGCCGCAAGCTTGCCCTAGCTCGGCCTTGGTACCCTCCCACCGCGGGTTCAGAACACGTTGGTTATGGGGTACGATGTACTTGCTTGCCCCTGGAGGGGTGGCAGAGTGGTTGATTGCAGCGGTCTTGAAAACCGTCGAGCGGTAACACCGTTCCGAGGGTTCGAATCCCTCCCCCTCCGCCTCGGGCAGTTCCTTTGCGCACGTCCACCTCAAGAACGGCGCAACTTCCCGCGCCCCCGCGCATGGCCTTTCGCGCGGCGAGAAAGGAGCACCAATGGCAGCAATCATCATCGTGGCAATCGTCGTCGTGATAGGCATCTGGTTCGTCACCATCTACAACGGCATCGTCACCAAGGACAACCGTTGCGACAACGCCTGGCAGACCATCGACGCCCAGCTCCAGCGCAGGAACGACCTCATCCCCAACCTGGTCGAGACCGTGAAGGGCTACGCCAAGCACGAGAGCGGCACCCTCGAGGCGGTGACCCAGGCAAGGGCCGCGGTCGCAAACGCCAAGACCCCCGAGGACAAGATGGAGGCGTCCAACGTCCTCTCTGGCACCCTCAAGACGCTCTTCGCGGTGTCCGAGGCGTATCCCGACCTCAAGGCCAACGCCAACTTCCAGCAGCTTCAGGGTGAGCTCTCCGACACCGAGAACAAGATTAGCTACGCCCGCCAGAGCTTCAACGACTGCGTGCTGGAGTACAACAACGCAATCGAGACCTTCCCGGGCAACATCGTCGCCGGTCGCAAGTTCAAGACCCGCCAGGGCTTCGAGGTCACCGAGGCCTCCGTCCGCCAGGCGCCGCAGGTCAAGTTCTAGGCAGGAGACACAAGGGCAAATCGCTTGGGGCGCATCCCACCGGGGTGCGCCCCTTCTCTATCCAAGGTCTTTGCGCAGCCCTTACCGGAGTCTTCCCAAGACTTTGCGAAGCATTTGCAACCAAAGGCACGGGTCGAATGCATGGCGTGTACAATTGCCCGTGGCTTGGACACCATACCTGTCCAGCATCTCTGCAAACCAAGTAGAAGGGTCATTGATGAAACCTCGACCTCACAGTCGATGACCCCTCGGTGTGCCTCGGTTGGTTGCGCCGGGGGGTAACCCCCCGATGATCGCGCTCGCACCGCCCTGCAGCGGGCGCCCGACCAACAAAGGAGTGCACATGATTTACCTCTCCCAGATGCTGGGAAACCCCGTATACGACCTCAATGGCGAGAAGATCGGCAAGGTCAACGACCTCGGCATCGCCACCGGCGAGGTTTTTCCACGCGTGACCTCGCTTGCCGTGGAGGGGCCAGGCAAGACCCCGTTCATGATCAGCTGGCGCAAGTACGTGGACTCCTACGACGAGCATCAGGTCCAGCTCAAGGTCGTCGCCACCGACATCCGATTCTCGTACCTTCAGCCTGACGAGGTCCTCATTGCCCGCGACCTCCTCAACAAGCAGATCGTCGACACCCGTGGGATGCGCGTGGTGCGCGTCAACGACCTCAAGCTCTCGGACACCAGCTCCAGCCAGCTCCGTCTCCTGGGAGCCGAGGTGGGCATCAGGGGCATCCTGAGGACCCTCTCCCCTCGCCTGGAGCGCGTCGTCATGCGCATCGCCAAGTCACTGGGAAGGACCATCCCCGAGCGCATCATTGCTTGGAACTACATGGACCTGGTGGAGAGAGACCTCTCCAACGTCAAGCTTTCCGTCTCGCACAAGACGCTCGACGAGCTGCACCCCGCCGACGTCGCGGACATCCTGGAGAAGCTCGACCCGCGCCTGCGCGGCCAGGTCTTTGCCCAGCTCGACGACGAGCAGGCGGCAAACGCGATGGCCGAGTTCGACGATGACGCGATGGCAGCCGAGATCGTCGGCGGCATGGAGGAGACCGACGCCTCGCGAGTGCTGAGCGAGATGGACCCTGACGATGCCGCCGAGCTCGTGAGCGAGCTGGACTACGAGAAGGCTGAGAAGCTCCTGCGCCTGATGGGCGTGAAGGAGCAGAAGGCAATTCGCCAGCTCCTGGGCTACAAGGAGGACACCGCGGGTCGAATCATGACCAGCGAGTTTGTCCAGCTGTCCGAGGATTCCACCGTCGCCGACTCCGTAAAGGCCATTCGCGGCCTGGACGAGGACTTCGAGGCGGTGCACTACGTCTACCTCAAGGACGAGGAGGGTCGACTCTCCGGCGTCGTGAGCCTGCGCGACCTCATCGACGGCGAGATGGACACGCACCTCTCGGACATCTCGTACGATGACCTGGTGACCTCAAGTCCCGACGACGACCAGGAGGACGTGGCGAAGGACATTGCCAAGTACAACCTCCTCGCCATGCCCGTCGTGGATGACAAGCGCAAGCTCCTGGGCATCGTCACGGTAGACGACGCCCTCGACGTCATGGAGGAGGAGCACGAGGAGGACCTTCAGATTGCCGGCGCCTCCACGGGCGACTCCGACGGAAGCCAGCACACGCACGTGCTCTCGTGGCTGCTGCGCAACGAGCTGTGGTTCTTCATCTGGATGCTGGGCGTCATCATTATGGGTTCCATTGCGACAGGAGAGCGCACGCTGCAACATACGCTGCTGCTTGCACTCGCGCTGCCGGTCGCGATCGTGTCCGCCGGTGACGCCGTGACCTACGTGACCAACTTCTACCTTGAGTACGACGAGGACGACGAGGACGCCCCGAGCATGCTGGGCTTTGCCCTCCAGGGCCTTGGCCTGGGCATTCTCTTCTCCACGATTGTCCTGCTCGTTGCCTGGGGCATCAACTCCGTCTTCTTCATGCGTGACGCCACGGGCGGGGCATACGCGGTGAGAGGCTTCACTGCCGCCAGCGCGAGCATCCTGGTCTCTTTCCTCACCACGCCCATCTACCTCAGGGTATTGCGAAGGCGCGACGAGAGGAACAAGGAGAGTTCCGGCACATCGCTAGCCTGCATCTCCATGCTGGTGGCACTCGCAGTGTTTGTGGTTGTGGTGCTCCTCTCCACGCATGGGATGGCGATCTAGCATGACCGCCAGGGAGAAGAGGGCCAAGTCCAGACCCGCGGAGCAGGAGAGGGCACAGGGTAAGCGGATCGCGGAATCCAAGGCAAAGAAGACGGGGCTCCTCACGATGCTCAGCGTGATGGGCCCTGGCCTGCTCACCGCGCTTGCCGGCAACGACGCGGGCGGCATCGCCACCTACTCGTCAGCCGGCGCGACCTATGGCTTTGGCCAGCTGTGGACCGTGCCCCTGATGTGCCTCCTGCTCATCGTGGTACAGGAGACCGCAGCGCGCATGGGCTGCGCCACGGGCAAGGGGTTTGCCTCCCTCATTCGCGAGAAGTTTGGCATCCGCATCTCCGCCGTCGCGATGCTCAGCCTGTGCGTCTCTAACTTTGCCGTCAACGTCTCGGAGTTCGCCGGCATCGCCTCTGGACTCAAGCTCTTTGGCGTGCCCGTGTACGTCTCGGTGCCCGTCTCGGCACTGGCAACTTGGATGCTCACCATGAGCGGGAGCTACCGTAGGGTCGAGAAGATCCTCCTCGCCATCAGCTGCGTGTTCGTCACATACATCGTGGCGGGCGTGCTCGCGCAGCCCGACTGGGGCAAGGCGCTCCATGACACCGTGGTTCCCCAGATGTCGCTCGACCCCGCCTACATCTCGCTCCTAGTAGCCAACGTGGGTACCACAATCTCGCCGTACATGCTGTTCATGGTTGCGAGCAACGTGGTCGAGAAGGACCTGGACGAGGACGACATCCCCGGCCAGCGGGCGGACAACGTGAGCGGAGCCATCGTCGCCGAGGTCATCACGTGGTTCATCGTCCTCACCACGGGGACGGTCCTCTACCCCGCCCACATCGTGGTCAACGACGCCGCGGATGCGGCACAGGCACTGGTGCCCCTCGCCGGCCAGTACTCCTCGGCCCTGTTTGCCGCCGGCCTGGTCGGCGCGTCCTTCCTCGCCGCCTGCGTCATGCCCGGCGTCACAGCTGGAGCCGTGTGCGAGGCATTTGGCTGGGAGCGCGGCACCAACCGCTCGTGGCGCGAGGCCCCCACGTACTACGGCATCCTCACCGCCATCACCGTCCTCAGCGCCGGACTGGTCATGCTCCCTGGCGCAGACCTGTTTGGCATCATGATGGCCTCGCAGGTCATCAACGGAGTCCTGCTGCCCATCCTGCTGCTGTGCATGGTCTACATCGCCAGCGACCGTCACATCATGGGCCGTTGGGCCAACAGCAAGGCCTGGAATGGCCTCACTTGGTTCACCATCGTTGCGGTCATCATCCTCACGGTGATCATGTTCGCGTTCCAGGCCATGGGGTACTAGGCCCCACCGCAGGCGAGAGACCCGAGGGGGCTCCCATCCCGACCTCCACGCCGGGATGGGAGCCCCTTCCGCTATCAACCGGATGGGCGGCTACTTACTCGCCTTGCGAAACTCGTCCGCGAAGTCCCCGAACATCTTGCCCATCTTCCCGATCTGCCTTCCGGCCTCCCGGGCAACGTCCTGGGACGTGGGCTGCTGTCTCTTTGTGGAAGTCTGGGGCTTCTGCTTGCTCTCGGCGGCCTTAGCGGCAGGCCCAGACGACCCCTTCGCCGGCGCATAGGTCTTCACGGGCGCCTTCCCGCGCTCCTCCTGTGAGCGGTGTAGCTCACCGGCCACCTTGGGGGCGGAGACCCTCACGTCCGCGGCCTCCCTGGCTTCCATCTGGGGCTCCAGCTTCTTGGTGCCTGTCTCCTCCTGGTACTCCCGCTTGGCCTCTGCAAAGGCGCGCTTGGTGTCTCCCAGCGCCTTCCCAAGGGCACGCGAGCCCTTGTCGACGGCCTTTGCCGAGGCCTCGTCCGCCTTGGCAACTGCCTTCTTGCTCTCGACCTTTGCCCGGGCGGTCGCCTCGCCGGCACGTGCCGCGGCACCACCCACGGGCTGGAGCGCCGCAGCGGCGTCATCCACGACCATCTTACCCTTGTGGTGTCCCGCGAGCATGTCAACGGACACCTCAACGCAGCCAATCAGGGACTCCTCAACGGATCCATGTCCCACGTAGAAGTCACACACACGCCAGCCATCGGGGTCGATCGCGATGTCGCGGACGTACCCAAGATCCTTGCCGCCCTTGGTGACCACGTCCATCCCCAGCCACATCACGCACGAGTCCCAGTCAAACCCCAGGCGCTTGCGGGCGGCAGCGTCCAAGCCGTCCTCCTGGTTGGTCACATGCAGGCCGTCCTCCTTCGTGACAAACGCGTCGCGGGCGAGAAACGCGTCCTCGCGCTTGACCACGCCCGCCACGTCGGGCCGCTTCACCAGATAGCCCACCAGCTCGTCACCCGAGGGGGAGAAGACGACCATGTGGACCCTGCCGAGCTTCTTGACCTTTTCGACCCCCTTGCGACCGACCTTGGTGTAGTAGACCTTCTTCCCCACGATATCGTTGGCCTTTATCATGCGAGACGGACCCCCAATCCAATCATTACCACCCGCATAGCGGGTGGTTTGCTCTTAGGGTATAACCCAGAAA
>ERZ1643246.1059-NODE-1059-length-31411-cov-5.535113_pt1 | contig 31411 bp, 25 predicted proteins | sample MGYA00579265_ERZ1643246 | MGnify/ENA primary metagenome ERZ1643246 (study PRJEB29033, sample SAMEA4952261) | chicken gut metagenome | biome: Broiler Chicken; feature: Gastrointestinal Tract; material: Caecum | place: Ireland | collected 2018 | study: Broiler...
TGATTCTCATTACTTGACTTGCCATAAAAAAAGTCGCCTCCTTTTCGTACTTTTACGAGCACGACAAGCGGTGACTGTACACTCCTCCGTGTGTGTCCTGCGGATTTACACACGTGTTTCCGCTCCTTGGCGGACCTGATGAATCTGTATACAGTGACTTGTCGCCAGTTTCATAACTTGACATTCGCTCCACGGAAAAACCTGCATCATGTGCAGCAACCTCACGCTTCATAGCTATCAATGTCACAACATCTAGCAGTATACAGGATTTCCCTGCCAATTTCAAGCCCTTTCGAAGAAAAATTGTTCTTTTTTTAATACAATGCCCCATGGGGACTTTTTCATCTCCCACGGGGCTTCGCATCTTCCGCCGTCACTGGTTCTCCCTGACCGGCGGAAGAATTCTTTCCTATAATATATCGGAGTAATCAATCAATGTCACGCCGCTGACTTCATCATCCCGCACCTCCGGTTCATCCCCGTCTGCATGGGCTTTCTTCAGCAGTTCCTCCTTGGTCCGCACCGGCATGGCCGGCTTCCATTCTTCCTGATCCTCCCCGGTATCCGGGTCCGCTTCCCGCTGATCCTGTTCCATCATGTCCGCGATGGCGGAGGCCATGGAGTTTTCCGTCTCCGCAAACAGATCGCCGGGATGTTCCAGTTTATCCGGCTCTTTTCCGGTCTCAGGCACCGGCTGCCGTTTTTTCCGTTTCACCGGCTCCGCGATACGGACGTCATCCTCTTCTTCCGCATCCTCTGCCGCTTTCCCGGAGGCTTTTTCCTCTTTCTTCGCCTGCTTTCTTTCTGCCTTTTTCCGGCGGCGGGCCTCCTTACGGCTCATGGCCGGAATCTCTTCTTCTTCTTCTTCTTCTTCCTCGCGGTCCTCCCCGTCGGTTTCTTCCTCGTCGTCATCATCCTTCTTCCAGATCTCAGCCAGAATAAACAGGATAATCACAAATACAACGGCCAGTCCGACGATAATCAGTCCCTCCGTGGAGCGAAGCGCCATGGAAGCATATCCAATAAAAGGAATCGTAATCAGTACCTCGTCAACGATGGAAGGAAGCGTGATCTCCTGGGTCCCCCCGTCGGCGCTTCTGGTATCCTCCAGGGTACAGGTTTCTCCGTTGACAGACTGCACTTCGTATACATACTGGGAATCGTCCTGAGAGATCACCAGCTGATCTCCTGCCTCCACCTGGGAAGCGCTCTTTTCCCGGGCATATGTAACAGATCCCGCAGGCAGATTCGTGTCCATATTCACATCATCCACCACGACCATGGGCACATCCAGAACGGTGGGAATCAGCAGCGCTGCCGCCGTTGCAATCGCTATGATCAGGATGACATTCACGATAAACTTCAAAACTCTTGACATGTCTATTCTCCTCATTTCTCTTATGGACTTCTGATCGCTTTCTTCGGTCCTTACGGCGGGCCTGGTTCCGAACCTGTTCCCACCATCATAAGAATCATTATAGCGTTTTTCCTTCTCTTCTGCAACCAGTTTTAAAAATTGCAAATGTTTTTTAAGATTTCCGTTGAATCCCCTTTCATTCTTTATTATAATAGTCAGAGTTCTTATTCAGGAGGCGATACGATGCAGGCCACAATTAAAATGATTGAAGATTTTTCACTGAATGCCTGGCCTTCCCACCAGATTCAGTTTTATGACGGATGGCTGCTGCGTTTTTCTTATTTCTATACCCATCGGACCAACAGCGTGGAACAGATTGGCCCGTCCTCCATTCCTCTGGAGGAGAAGATTGATTTCTGCGAGGACGCCTACCGCCGCTGGGGTACGCCTTCCATTTTCAAAATCACTCCGCTTCTTCCGGAGGATTTCGAGCAGCGTCTGATCCGACGGGGATATCAGGTGCAGCATTCCACTCAGGTGATGCTTCTGGATTTTTCCGGATGGACTCCCGGGGAGTCTCAGATACCGGTTCTTCTGGAGCATACCATCAATGACCGGTGGATCAGCGGCCTGTTTTCCCTGAAGGGCACCACCAACGCCATTCACCGCCAGATTGTTCCTTCCATGTACCGGGCCATTCCCAAGGAAACCATCTCCGCATCCATCACCAACACCCGGGGACAGATCATCGCCATCGGCATGGGAATCCTGGACCGGGACTATATCGGCATCTATGCCATCCATGTCCATCCGCACTACCGGGGACGGGGACTGGCCCGCTCTGTCTGCCGCACTCTCCTGGATGAAGGCTTTCACCGGGGGATGTCCGGGGCCTATCTTCAGGTGGTGGAAGGCAATTTCCCCGCCAAAAACCTTTACCTTTCCCTGGGGTTCCGTGATTTCTATCAGTACTGGTTCCGGACAAAGGAGCTGTTCTGATCCCGGCAGCGCATTCTGGGGAAGAAAAAAGACGTCCGGCTATGTCTCCCGGACGTCTTTTTTGTTGCTCTATTTATTTGTCAGATATTTTTCAATACTGTTGATCGCTTCTTCCTCATCGCTTCCGTCTGCGCATACGGTAACAGATTCTCCGCTGTCCAATCCCAGAGTCATCATTCCCATAATACTCTTGGCGTTCACGACCTTCTGGCCGCTCTCAACCTGGATCCTGCTCTCAAACTGACTGGCAACCTGAACCAGCATGGCTACCGGACGGGCCTCTAATCCATTGGAAATCTGAACGGTAATTGGTCTTTTAATCATAATAATCCTCCTTGTCTCCTCGCAGTTCCCCGGCGATCCGGCTAAGCTTGCGCAGCCGGTGGTTCACTCCTGACTTCCCCACAGGAGGATGAAGCATCTGTCCCAGTTCCTTTAATGTGGCATCCGGATACTCCAGCCGAAGAACCGCCATTTCCTCCAGCCCTTCTGAGAGCTGGGAAAATCCCATGTGTGTTGCTATATATCGGATATCTTCGATCTGCTTAACCGCAGCGGAAACCGTCTTGTTGATATTGGCGGTTTCGCAGTTCACCTGCCGGTTCACGTTATTGCTGATCTCCTTCAGGATCCGGATGTTCTCCAGCTTCATCAGAGAAATCCCCGCCTCCGTCAGTCTCAGGAAATCCGCAATCTGGGAGCCCTCTTTCATGTATACCACCTGGTTCTTCTTTCGATTCACAATCCTGGCATCCACTTCAAACTCCCGCAGAATCTGCTGCACCTGAAGCGCCCGTTCCTGTCCGGAACAGACGATCTCCAGATGATAGGACTTTTCCGGGTCGCTGATGGAGCCCGCAGCCAGAAACATCCCCCGAAGGAATGCCCTCCGGCAGCAGTCGCTCTGAATCACCAGCGGATCGATCACCCCCTGGTTGTCCACCAGTTCCTGATCCCCCGTCATCAGCTTGACAGCCTGAAGAATCCGTACCGTGTCACTGTGGGAAGTCACCTCTGCCAGATAGACGTTGCTCTTCTTCAGACAGGCATTTTTCCGGACACGGATTACTGCTTCTATATTAAATGTTTTTTTCAATAATGTAAAGTATTTTCTGGCCACAGAAACATTTTCTGTGTGAAGGATCACCGCGCATCTGTCATCCTCGGAAATCTCCACCCGGCCGCATACATTCAGCAATGCCGCCAGCTCCGCGATCCGGCAGTGCCGGGCCGGGGATAACTGGCGGGAAAGCTCTTCCTTTACCTCACTGGAAAATGACATGGTTTCTTCCTCTAATCCGTTTTCTTCCTGATGGCGTCTTTTCCGATATCCCGGTGTTCAATCCGGAGGCCGTACTCCTTTGTCCGGGACAGGCGCTCATACAGGGCGTTGGCCAGTGTCACGGAACGGTGCTTGCCGCCCGTACAGCCGATACTGACCACCAGCTGGTTTTTCCCTTCCTGAATATAGTTTGGCAGCAGAAACAGGATCATATCCTCCAGCTTGTCCAGAAAAATCCGGGATGCCTCAAAGCTCATCACATAATCTCTCACCGGCGCGTCATTGCCGCTCAGCGGACGCATGCCGTCCACATAGTAAGGATTGGGAAGAAAGCGCACATCAAACACCAGATCGGAATCCGACGGGATTCCATACTTGAAACCGAAAGAGAGGATGGTAATCATCAGATTCCGGAATCCGAGATTCTGCACAAAAATCTTGTCCAGCTCCCCCTTCAGTTCTCTGGTCAGAAGCTGGCTGGTATCAATGATATAATCCGCCTTTTTCTTCAGGAACACCAGTTTTTCCCGTTCCTGGATAATTCCCGTCTCCACACGGCCGTTTCTGGACAGCGGATGGGTCCGCCGCGTCTCTTTATAGCGCTTTACCAGCACATCGTCATTGGCGTCCAGAAACAAAATCTCATATCGCATGCCTCCCCGGCTGATCTCCTCCAGCGCGCGTTCCATGCTTCCGGTATCCAGGCCGCTGCGGATATCCACCCCCAGAGCCACCTTCTGAATTCCCTCCGGATCCCCTCCCGATACAAACTGAGCGAACTTTTCCAGCAGCGGAATGGGGAGGTTATCCACACAGAAATAACCTGCATCCTCCAGCATTTTCAGCGCCGTACTTTTCCCTGCGCCGGACATTCCTGTCACAATCACAAATCTCATGGTATTTCCCCCGATCTGAAACAGATAGTAGACTGTTACTGAAACTCTCCCAGAAACCGCACCTCCGGCTCCAGCTTCACATGGAATTTCTCATAGACGGTATCCTGCACCTGGCGGATCAGCTGCACCACATCCCGGGCGGTGGCGTCACCTGTATTGATCACAAAGCCACAGTGCTTTTCGGAAATCTGGGCGCCGCCCACCCGGAAGCCTCTGAGGCCGCTGTCCATAATCAGTTTTCCGGCGAAATAACCCTCCGGCCGTTTAAAGGTACTTCCCGCGCTGGGATACTCCAGAGGCTGTTTTAAAACCCGCTGCTCTTTCAGTTCCTCCATCCGGGCGCCGATAACCGACGGGTCGCCCTGGGTCAGTTTCAGAACGGCCTCCAGCACCGTGTATTCTTTTTTCTTTACCACACTGGTGCGGTATCCCATCTGCAGCTGTTCGGTATCCAGACGGAGAAGATTTCCCTCTTTATCCAGAACGGTTGCCGATTCCACCACATCTTTCATCTCTCCGCCGTATGCGCCGGCATTCATCACCACTGCGCCGCCCACTGTTCCCGGAATCCCGGAGGCAAACTCCAGTCCCGTAAGCCCTTCCTTCAGAGCTCTTTTTGCCGCCGCGGAAAGCAGCGCTCCCGCCTGCGCAGTAAGCCGGCCGCCCTCTGTCCGAATCCGGCTCATATTCCGGTAAATCTGAATGATCACGCCGTCAAAGCCCCGGTCGCTCACCAGCAGATTGCTGCCGTTTCCCAGGACAAACCAGGGCGCCGCGTATCTGCGGCAGATATGTAAGATGCGTTCCACCTGCCCGGCATCCTGCGGCCGCACAAAACACGCCGCCGGACCTCCGATACGAAAGGTGGTATGATTTTTCATGGGTTCCTGTATCAGAACATGCTCCTCGGAAACAATTTCCCTGAGCTGTGCAATAATTTCTTTATTCACCTGAATTTCCCCTTATTTTTTTTCCATTTTTCCGGATAAGATCGCGAACCACTTCCCCCGCAATCATCAGTCCCGCCACCGACGGAACAAAGGCGATACTTCCCGGAGCCGGACGCCCTGCCGTGCCCCTAGTTTCCCCCTCCTGCGGCCGCGGCTTTACGGGCACTTCTCTGGAATACAGCACTTTCACCTTATGGATCCGTCTCCGCTTCAGTTCCTGGCGCATCACCTTGGCCAGCGGACAGACACTGGTGCGGGAAATATCCGCGATTTCAAACCGGGAAGGATCCAGCTTGTTTCCCGTACCCATACAGGAAATAATTTCCGTCTGCGCAGCCTTTGCTTTTTCAATAAGCAGCAGCTTGGCGGTTACGGTATCCACAGCGTCCACCACATAATCATAGGCAGAAAAATCAAACAGATTTTCCGTTTCCGGCCCGAAAAATGTCTCATAGGTATTCACCAGTATATGAGGATCGATATCCCGGATTCTCTCTTTCATCACCTGTGTCTTTGGCTTTCCGATGGTGGAATGCAGCGCCACCAGCTGACGGTTCAGATTGGTCAGCGTCACCACATCATTGTCCACCAGCGTGATCACGCCGATTCCGCACCTGGCCAGGGCTTCCGCCGTATAGGAACCCACGCCGCCAATGCCGAACACGGCCACCCTGCTTTTTGCCAGAGTCTCCACTGCGCGCTCCCCGATCAGAAGTTCCATCCTTGAATATTCATGCAACATCGGTTGATTCCTTCCTCTTTTGAACATACTTGGTTATAGTATACTATATTTCTGTCGGGTCGTGCAAGCTTCTATTCCTTCATTTTGGGCTGAAAGATCAGGCTGGCCAGATAACCGAAGACCAATGCCGCGGAAATACCTGCGGCGCTGGCGGTGAATCCGCCGGTGAAAACCCCCAGAATTCCATCGGACGCCATAGCCTCCTTCACTCCCTGGAACAGAAGATGTCCGAACCCCACCAGGGGAACACTGGCCCCGGCATGGGCGAAATCCACCAGGGGCTCATACAGCCGCAGCGCGCTGAGCACCGCTCCCGTGCAGACCAGCAGCACCATTACCCGGCCCGGCATCAGTTTTGTCTTATCCAGCAGGATCTGTACCAGCGCGCAGATCAATCCTCCCACCCAAAACGCATGAACGTATTCCATCGGATTTTCTCCTTCCTCCGTCAGTTCTCCTGTACCGTCTCCAGAACCACCGCCTGGGCGATTCCCGGTACGCTGTTTCCCTCATAAAAACTCATCCGTGACATCAGTGCCCCGGTGGGAACAAACAGCACCCGTTTCCACTCGCCGGCGGCGATTTTCGGCAAAATCCACCCGGCCAGCACAGACGCTGAACAGCCGCAGCCGCTTCCCCCGGCGTGGGTATCCTGCGTCTCCCGGTCAAAAATCCGGATTCCGCAGTCCTCGTGCACCTTTCCGATCCGGAAGCCCTCCTCTTCCATCAGATCCAGAAGAATCTGCTGTCCCACATATCCCAGATCTCCTGTAATTATCCGGTCATAGTCCTCCGGACTTCTGGAAAAATCCCGCAGATGCGCGCTGATGGTCTGACAGGCCGCCGGCGCCATGCAGGCCCCCATATTCTGGGAATCCTTCAGTCCGTAATCGGTGATCTTTCCTGTGGTAATCCCGGTGATTTTCACCTGTCCCGGCCGGCTTCCCACCACGCAGGCGCCGCTGCCCGTCACCGTCCAGCTGGCCGACAGCGGACGCTGGCTTCCATATTCCAGCGGAAAACGGAATTCCTTTTCAGCCGTGGCAAAATGGCTGGACGTCAGAGCCAGCACATGCGTTCCCGCTCCGGCAGCCACCGCCACCGCCGCCAGAGAAAGCGCTTCGCCCATGGTGGAGCAGGCGCCGAACAGACCGTATACCGGCCGGTCCAGCTGACCGATGCCGAAGGAAGACGCGATGGACTGTGCCAGCAGGTCCCCCGCAAAAATCATCCGGATTTCTTCCATGGACAGTCCGGCATGCTCCACCGCCTGCTTCGCGGCCAGGATCTGCAGACGGCTCTCCGCCTCCTCCCAGTTCTCCGCTCCCAGGGCGGGATCCTCTTCAATCTGATCGAAGCAGGCTCCCATGGGGCCTTCTCCCTCTTTTTTCCCCACCACAGAACCCCATCCCTGAATAAACACCGGCTCCCGGAATACCAGGCTCTGTTTTCCCAACACGTCAGCCGCGCCCATCAGAACCACCTCCCCGCCAGCCAGTCAAGGAGGCCCAGCGCGGCGGACGACAGAATCCCGTACAGGATCACCGGACCTGCAATGGTAAAAATTCTGCACCCGATGCCAAATACCTGTCCCTCCTTCTGATATTCAATAGCCGGAGCCGCCACCGAATTGGCAAAACCGGTGATCGGCACCAGACAGCCCGCGCCGGCCCACCTGGCAAATCGGGGATACAGATTCAGTCCGGTGGTCAGTGCGCTGAGAAAAATCAGCGTCACCGAACACCAGGTTCCCGCCGTTTCCTGATCCAGACCGCGGGAAACGGCAAAATTTATGATTCCCTGACCCAGCACACAGATCAGACCGCCCGCCAGAAACGCTCTGACCATATTGGTCAGCAGACTGTGGGTGGGGGTCACCTCTTTTACATACGCTTCATATTGCTTTTTTTCCTCTTCAGAGGCTAACTGTGTCATTTACGTCCACCATCCTTTCCAGAAAAAAATCAGAGATCCCAGTGTTTTTCCCACCGCAATGGCCAGGATAATCAGTCCCAGCCCGCGCGTGAGGCGCAGCCTTCTGATCAGCACGGAAAACACATTCACCACCTCGCCCAGCGCAATGATCCAGCTGCCCAGAAAAATTCCCGAGAAAATGCCGAAGACAACCAGTCCCGGTCGGCCCAGGGGCAGGCCGCCCCCGAAATTTCCGTACAGGTAAAGCAGATTCCCCAGCACCGCCCCCAGCATGGAGCAGTCCTCATACAGACGCACCTTATCCGCCGTTCTGGTGATTCCCGCATACCGGGGAATAATTCCCAGACTGATAATAAATGCCACTGCGCCTCCGGCGATCACCAGGCCGCCGGCAAATCCCACAAAAGCCAGTCCGGCTGTCTCCCACATACTGCCGCTCCTTTCCGTACCTACAGGGGATCCTGCTGTTTTCTGTTTTCCTGCTCGATAATGGTGGTATCCACCTGGTCTTCGTAGGCGCGCATTTCCACCTCCAGAGGCGTAGGATCTTCGGTCAGCTTCCGCCTGCCGAAATGATTGAAAAAGCAGACCACTCCCACACCGATTCCCAGGGAGTAACTGATCTCCAGAGCGGAAAACCCGTCGGAGGGCTTTCCGGTAAACTGCGTATGAATCTGTTCAAACAGCCCTTCCACATCCACATCCGTGTTGAACGTCATAATGGAAAACATGGTCCCGAAAAATGTCAGCAGGCAGACAAAGATGGTTTTTATCCAGGCTGCCGCCTGTCCTTTTTTCTCCAAAGCCGTATAAGTGAGAAGAAATTCCGCCTCCCCCACATGAACAATCTCCAGATTTTTTTCCGCCTGCTGAATTTTCCTGATCACCTCGATGATGGAAACCGGATACCGGCCATACTTTCCCGCCGGCAGCGACGCCACCTTCAGAACCCTGCACCGGTTGAGAATGCGGGAATCCGAACAGGAAAGCTGCGCGATATCCATAAGGTGCACCTTTTCCGAAGTAACCTGCATATTTTTGTCCGTCTGGATATACAATGTCTCACTCATTGGTTTCCTCCTCCCATACCAGAGTACCCCGGGGCAGCGCCCCGGATCCCTTTCCGGAACAGGAAACGGATGTCATCATGACCAGACATGCAAAAGATATGACGCAGATGAGCCGTTTTTTCTCACGCCCCATACCGCTCACACTCCTTTCCGGCTGCCCTTTTTTCTCTGGGAATAGTATGGCCCGTTTTCCCGATCTTATGTGATTTTTTTCCGCAGCTTCCCCAATATCTTTTTTTCCAGACGGGAAACCTGAACCTGGGAGATTCCCAGTTGACGGGCAATCACCGCCTGGGTTTTTTCCTGAAAATAGCGCATATAGATCAGCTGCCGCTCTCTGCCCTCCAGAGACTTCAGCACCTCCTCCAGAAGCAGCCGGTCCACCACCTGTTCGCTCTGGTTTTCTTCCTCCTCCAGTTTGTCCATCAGGGAGATGTCGCTGCCTTCCCCCTGATAAATCACCTGCTGGAGAGATTCCACCTGCGTCTGAGCTTCCATGGCCAACACCAGATCCTCCTGAGAAACGCCCAGCTCGTCTGCCACCTCGAACAGCGTGGGCTCCCGTCCGTTCTTTTTTTCCAGCGCGTCCTTTGTACTGTAAATCCGTCCTGCCAGTTCTTTCAGAGAACGGCTCACCTTCAGCATGCCGTCATCCCGGAGAAAGCGCCGGATCTCTCCGGCAATCATGGGTACCGCATAGGTGGAAAACTGTACCTCATAGGAGGGATCAAATTTGTCCACTGCCTTGATCAGTCCGATACTTCCAATCTGAAACAGATCCTCCGTCTCCACGCCCCGGTTCTGAAACCGTCGGACAATGCTCCAGACCAGACCGATATTTTCTTCAATCAGAGTATCTCTCGCCGCTTTATCCCCCTGGTGTGCCAACGTTATCAGGGTAAGCGTATGCTCCATATGACCTCCTGCTACTTTCTAAAAATGCCGGCCTTCCGTTTTCGGCCGGGTCCCGGCGGGCGTCCTACGCAAAAGGACGGCTTCCGCTTCCCACGTTTTTCCTCATGCGGACGGTGGTTCCTTCCCCTACCCTGGATTCCACCTGCACCTCATCCATAAAGGCCTCCATAAAGGCGAATCCCATGCCGGACCGGTCCAGTTCCGGCCGGGTGGTATAGAGGGGTTCCATGGCCTTCGCCACATCCGCAATACCCTTTCCCCGGTCGGTGACTTCCACATACAGCGTCCTCTTTTCAATTCTGCAGGAAATCTCCACCTTTTTCACCTGATTGTCATATCCGTGAATGATGGCGTTGGTCACCGCCTCCGACACCGCTGTTTTAATATCCGCCACCTCCTCCAGCGTGGGATTCAGCTGCGTACAGAAAGCAGCCACAGCCACCCGCACAAAACTTTCATTACAGGATCTGCTGTCAAATATAATCTTCATTTCATTGCCGTTTTCCATGGTATTCCTATCCCCCTATTCATTCTCCCTGTTCCACATTTTTTCCCTTCTCACATCAATCAGTCTGGTAAGCCCGGACAGCTGAAGTACCCGCCAGATCCGGTCATTTACATGAGTGGCCGCCACGCCTCCCCCCAGAAGTCTCACCGTCTGATACCTTCCCATGATCACCCCGACTCCGGAGCTGTCCATGAAATCCGTATCTCTGAAATCGAACTCTACCCAGCTGATATTCTCCGATGCGATCATCCGGTCCGCCTTCCGGCGGATCTGTTCTGCCGTATGGTGATCCAGCTCCCTGGGCATCCGGATCACAAGCGTCCGCTGTTTTACCTGAAATTGTTCCATTCTTTCCACGTCCTTTCCCTTCTTTTCCATCTGCCTGCCGTCTTCCGTAAAATCAAAATGAGGATATGCATCCAATGCATATCCTCATTTTGGAGGTTTCTCCCACATGGTTCTTTTTATTGCTCCACCGTATCCTCCGTAGTTTCTTCCCCGGAGGAAGTCCGGCTGTTCCCACTGTTCTGACCGGCGCCGGAAGTATCCGCGGAACTGTCGTTTTCCAGATCGTCAAATCCATGGCCGCCATTGTCGATATAACGCTGTGCGTCCGTAGCCCTGCGCGTTCCCGGGAAGGTATCCACGATCTTCTGGAAAATTTCCACCGCCTGGTCATAATTTCCGTTCAGGCGGTAGGAATGAGCCAGCAGATTCAGCGTCTCATAATCCGTATCGTCGATCTCCATGGCCTGGGTCAGCGCGCTGATCGCCTCGTCATAGTTTTTCTGATAAAAGGCCTGTTCTCCCTGGGACTTCAGCGTCCGCCGCATGGTGGACTGAATATTGGAATAAATCGTATCATAGATTTCTCTGGCGTCCACGCCCAGAAGATCCGCATCGATATTCTGCATCACGTTGGCCGCCGCCGTGTACTCTCCGCTCTGATAAGAATTATACGCCTTAATCAGATTTTCATAGCTGGTCACCTGTTCCTGGGCCTGGGCGATCTGATCCTGGGCGGAGGAAACGGTTTCCTCCGACTCTGCGATCTGTTCCTCCATCCTGGTCAGCTCCGCCGCCTGGCTCGCCATGGTGTTGCTGTATTCCGTCACCTTCTCGTTGGCTTCCCGGTTGATCCGCTGCGTATTAGCCGGAACCATCAAAAACCAGACCAGACAGGCTCCCACCAGGAATCCCACGCCCAGATTCAGAAGCGTGGCCGCCATGGAGCTTTCCCGGAACGTGGGCGGCTGGATAATCACTTCATTATCCGCCATATAGGCCACGGACTGTCCCCTTGGCTGCTCCTCCTTTTCCCTGGTCGCAAATCCCCAGCGCCGGGGTTCCAGAGAGGTCGTGGTTCCCGTCTGTTCATCCACCTCTTTCAGAAACCGCAGCGTCGTGGAATTGGTCCGGTCGATTCTGGCTGCTTTTTTCAGAATTTTTCTGGCCTTCTCATAGGACTCGTTTTTCAGATAAATCAGAGCCAGCAGATGGTATGCCTTGATCAGCTTGGGATTCTGCACAAGAATCTTTTTCAGCTGAATCACCGCCACATCCTCACTGCCCTTCCGGCAGCAGGACAGACATTCATTGTATTTTTTGATGGTCTGGTTGATCACATCCAGTTTGTTGGCATTGGCCTGCAGCCGGTCTATGTAATCGGAAGCAATGTTCCCCTCCGGCATGATATTTTTGCTGATCACCCACTCACTGAGTGCCGCCACGGCCTCCCCCGTCTCAAAATACACCAGTCCCAGAAGGTTTCTGGCCTGAATATTCAGTTTGTTAAACTTCAGGCTCCGCTTCAGCAGATCAATGGCTCCCGAAAGATCCCTGATCTCCGCTTTTTCCAGCCCCTGATTGTAATACAGGTTGGACAGGTGCCAGATCTTTTTCTGCACCTCCACATCAAACCCGCAGCTGGGGCAGTACGGCGAATCGTTCAGCAGAGCTCCGCAATTCATACAGTTCATCCAATACCCCTTACTCTTTCTTTTTCTGGCCCTCTGTCTTCAGCATCTCTTTCAGGACATCCACGATATCCGTGATATCCCTGGTATAGATGGCGCTCTCCACCTCATCCACATCCAGACAGGGTTTGAACTTTTTCAATTCTTCTTCGTAATTAATCATGCAATCTGCTCCTCTTTCCGGACCCGCGCGCCGCTATCAGGCATCCGTCCGGGCCTTCCGTCTGTTCAGATACTCTTTAATCTCCCCCACCAGGTACAGAGAACCCACACAGAACAACATTCCGTCTCCCTTCAGAGCGCAGGCTCTCTCAAAAGCTTCTCCCACATCGCCGATCGCCTCTGTCCGGGGACATCCGAATGTTCGGAACAGCTCCGCCAGCTCATCGGCCGGCACAATTCTGCTTCCCCAGATCTGGGTGGCCACCACCGCCCGGGGCCGGATACTCTCGCATACGGTCCGGATCATTTCCCGGTAGTTCTTATCGCTGACAGCGGAAAACAGCAGCGTAATCTCGTTGTCCCTGCGGAAATGGCAGGCGGTCTCCACGAATCTGCGGATGCCGTCCGCGTTGTGGGCTCCATCCACAATCACGCCCGGCAGAATGGTTTCCATTCTGCCTTCCCAGTGCGTCCGGCCAATTCCCCGGATCAGTGTTTCCACCGGAATTCCATGCTCCTTCCTGAGAAGTTCCATGGTAAAAAACGCCAGAGACGCATTCATCATCTGGTATGCCGCGATATACGGAATGGAAATGGTAACAGTATTATAATACCGGCAATGAAAGGAAAAATCAATGCCCTCTCTGGTATTGCTGACCATTTCGTACATGTCCTCCCTAAGCGCGTAGGCAGGACTTCCCAGCCGGGCGGCCCTTTTTTCGATCACCGCGGATGCCTCCGGCACATGGCCGTCATAGATCACCGGTACCTGAGGTTTGATGATTCCGGCCTTCTCACCGGCAATCTCGGGAATGGTATTCCCCAGATATTCCACATGGTCCAGACTGATGGAAGTAATGATGCAGGCCAGCGGGCGTTCCACCGTGTTGGTGGCATCCAGTCTTCCGCCCAGTCCCGTCTCCAGCACCAGATAATCCACCTGTGCCTCGGAAAAAATCACCATCCCCATCAGAAACAGGGTTTCAAAATAGCTGGGATGTTCCAGACCTTCCTGGCGTGCCTGCCGGATGATATCCATCACCCGGACAAACGCATCCAGAAATACCTGGTCGGAAACCATCTCCCCGTTGATTTTGAACCGCTCATTCACCTTCACCAGATGGGGCGAGGTAAACAGTCCCACCTTATATCCGCCTTCTCTCAGCATAGCGTCCAGATAGGCGCATACGCTGCCCTTTCCGTTGGTTCCCGCCACATGAATCACTTTCATCCTGTTCTGGGGATTACCCAGCCGTGCCAGAAGGGCACGGGTATGGTCCAGAGGATTTTTCTCTGTAAATTTCGGTATCTCTTCAATATAATCTGCTGCTTCTTTATAATTCAATTTCGTCACCACTTTGTCTCGCGTATTTGTCCGGAAGAAAGGATGAGGTCCGTACCGGCCTGCCCCCATATTTTCCGGCTCTTCTCCATTATATAATAGCCGGGAAACTTGTCCAGCCCCAAACGAATGTTTTTCACTGGCTTTTTTGGCAAATTGCGGGCTGTTTTTCCGTATTTCCCATGATTTTTGCGGCAAACGGGCAGAAATTTTCCTCTTCTGAGCGGAAAATACCGGCAGCGGACAGGGCCTCCCCTTGCGGGAATGTCTGCCCCGGTCCACTGCCGGTATCCGTCAGATCATTTTCTGTGCCGATGGACGGATTTCCGCTGCTTTTTAAACAGCGACGCCGGAAATACCTGTCTTTCGTCTATTCCGCAGCGGCATCTGTTTCCGCGGGATCCGTGCCGTCCGCCTCCCCGGCGGCGTCCCCGGCGTTCTCCGCGTTCTCCGCGTTCGTTTCGCCGTCAGCGGTTTTGTCTGACGTATCCTTTCGCACTGCCGCGTCACTGTCCGCGGAATCCTCCTCGTCATCCCTGGGCGTCAAAAGCGCGGCCGGCACCAGCCGGGCCTCCGTCTCACCCTCGGCAGGATTGTAGTAATAATAGGAATCCTCTCTGGAAAGCACCCGCTTGGTGGAACTGTTGCTCTGGGTGGCGATATCCACCAGATCTCCGTCCTCCAGGGTTATGTTCTGCACCAGGAGCCGCTCCGGTCCCAGATATGTGGTTTCCGCCAGTTCCTTATTGACCTCCAGACGACTGGACGCCGTGAAGTTCTGTCCGTATACATAATAGCTGTCCGGTCCGTCCGGCACGATGGACTCCAGCACTGCCGGGTAGACTCCCAGCTGCATATCCGTTACCTCAAAGGGATTGACACCGCCGTATACATAACGTTCTCCATACAGGATATCGTACTGCAGCGCCTGAAGATCCAGTTCATAATTTCTGGTTCCCTTACGCGTCTGATGATAATTGAATACCGTCCCCTCATGGATATCCAGGCGGTCAAGCACCTCTGCCGCCATCTGGTAGGCCGCAATATTCTTATCCTGTTTTTCCATTTCGAAGTTGCTCCAGATCACATATTTGGTCTGGAACAGATAACGGTTCTTCATATCCTCCGCTTTCAGGTCCATGGTGGGAAGATGGTCGCCGTACATCACCAGCACCACCCGTTCATCAAACTGAGAAAGGCGGTCCGTCAGATCCTTGATGAAATTATCCATCTCGTGCAGCTGATTTACATAATATTCCCACTGATAATTTTTCTCCTGGGACTGGGCCCCGGTTACCGTGATCTCGGGATCATCCAGCACCGGCTCCGTGGGATAGTCCCCGTGGCCCTGTACGGAAATCGTATACACATAATCGGGCTCCTCGGTGGATTCCATGGCCTTGAAAATCTCATCCGTAAGAATATGATCTTTTACCCATCCCATGGGCGTCGTATCACTGATGTCCGGCATGTATTCCTCTGAGGTATAAGTATCGAATCCCAGCTTGGAAAATACGGATTTTCTGGAATAGAAGTTCGCCTCATTGTTGTGGATGGCATGCGTCCCGTATCCCAGCCCTTTCAGCACATACGCGGCGCTTTCACAGGTCTCATCCTTCAGCACCGTCTTATACGGATACTCACCGGCTCCGAAGTAGCGCAGACTCATACCCGTGATGGATTCAAATTCCGTGTTGGCGGTTCCGGCTCCCACGGCCGGCACCTTGTAATAGCCGGAAGAATATTCCTGGGAAAGCTTCCGGAATGTGGGGATGGGATCCTCGGAAAATTCCAGAAAATTGATTTCCGTGGGATCCATAAAGGTTTCCAGCTGCAAAAACAGGATATTCACATCCAGATTATCCTGGCTGGTCTCTTTGATCTTGCCCTCGCTGGCCACAATATCTTCCATCAGTTCCCTGGAATATCCATTGGGTTCGCTGATACCCGTATCAAAAATCGTGGTAGCCAGACAGTAGGGATAGCCATAATCCTGATAAGCGTAGGCAATATTGCCGAAATAATTGCTCAGCACCCGTTTATCCAGCGCCAGCTTTGTGGTCCCCGCAAAGGCCAGAATTCCCACCAGAATCAGCGGAATATTCAGCCAGTACCGGAGTTTTCCCTCATACTTTCCTGCCTTGAAAAACAGCCAGACCAGAAGAATCAGCAGCACCACAAAAGCCGCCACCACCAGTCCCACCTCCGCCGGGGACAGATACTTGTTCATCACTCCCAGCGCATCGGTGATCATTTTCAGATCCGGCCCGGTAAAGGGCGTCACCCGGTTTGCCAGAAGAAATCCGTTGACACAGCCCAGAAACAGCCAGAAAACCGCCACCATAATCCTGGCAAATACCCGATGTCTGAACAGCCAGACGATCAGGGAGGTTGTGAAAATCAGAAAGGCGTTATACAGGAAGATCAGCGGACTTCCCGTCATATAGCCCCAGGCCTCCCACAGAGAATGTCTGGAGATGGCCTCAATCGCCAGATACAACAGACAACAGCCCAGAAACTGCAGCGGCACCGCCAGAAGATTCAGAATCCTCATGGTCTTTTTCTTGTCAATCACCTTCCAGAGGGGCGCAAAAAAACCGGAAGGCACATGCTTTTCTCTTTTTGGTTTCTTTTCCTTTTCCCTTTTCGTAATCAACTTCCCCAAATTGATTTTTTTCATATCGCTTCTCCAAACAGACCGCCCGGCCCTTGCCGGACCGTCATTTCCTTACCGCCGGAAGGGCGGGACGCTCAGTGTCCCGCCTGCCGGCCAAGCTGATCCAGTCTCTCCTTTACCTGCTCCATCATGCGGGTATACTTTTCCAGCTTTGCCTTTTCCTCGTCCACTTTGGACTGGGGCGCTTTGCTGATGAATTTTTCATTGCCAAGCATCCCGTTTACCCTGGCCAGCTCTTTGACAAGCCGCTGTTCTTCTTTTTTCAGGCGCTCCGTCTCTCTGGCGATATCCACCAGCTGCGCGAAGGGAATATAGATCACCGCCCGGGGTGTCACCGCGGAAACCGCATCCTCCCCGATACCGGTCTTATCCGCCTGCACCTTCACCTGGCTGGCGTATCCCAGAGTGGCAAAGAATACCTTTCCGTTTTCGAAAACCTCCCGTACCGCCGCGTCATCGGAAACTACATAAACTTCGGCTTTTCTGCTGGGGGGCACATCCATATCCTTGCGCAGGGCCCGGATGCCTCTCACCGCTTCTTTGATCATCTCCACACCGGCCTCTTCCGCCGGGAAATCTCTTTCCTCGGACCATACCGGCCAGGAAGCGATCATGATGGATTCCTCCTGGGGATTCAGGGTGCAGTAAATTTCCTCTGTCACAAAAGGCATGTAGGGATGCAGAAGCTTCAGGGCGTCCCCCAGCACCGTCTTCAGCGTCCACAGGGCTGCCGCTTTGGTGGTATCCTCTTCACTGTACAGACGGGGCTTCACCATCTCAATATACCAGTCGCAGAACTCCTCCCAGATGAAATCGTACACCTTCTGCACGGCGATTCCCAGCTCATATTTTTCCATGTTGTCGGTCACATCCCGCACCACGCCGTTGAGTCTGGACAGGATCCAACGGTCCGCGTCGGTGAGCTGTGACAGCTCCATGGTTTCCGGCACCTGGGCTTTTTCCAGATTCATCATGATGAACCGGGAAGCATTCCATACCTTGTTGGCGAAATTCCGGCTGGACTCCACCCGCTCCCAGTAGAAACGCATATCGTTTCCGGGAGCATTTCCGGTGATCAGCGTCAGGCGCAGGGCATCCGCGCCGTATTTGTCAATCACTTCCAGCGGATCGATGCCGTTGCCCAGGGATTTGCTCATCTTTCTTCCCTGGGAATCCCGCACCAGTCCGTGAATCAGCACATGGTGGAAAGGTACCTGTCCGGTCTGCTCCAGAGCGGAGAACACCATACGGATGACCCAGAAGAAAATAATATCATAGCCGGTCACCAGCACATCGGTGGGATAGAAGTATTCCAGCTCCGGCGTCTTGTCCGGCCAGCCCAGCGTGGAGAAGGGCCACAGAGCGGAGGAGAACCAGGTATCCAGGGTATCCTCGTCCTGATGCAGATGGGTGCAGCCGCACTTCGGGCAGACATCCGGCATGCTGCGGGCCACCACCACTTCCCCGCACTCGTCGCAGTAGTAGGCGGGAATCCGGTGTCCCCACCACAGCTGACGGGAGATACACCAGTCACGGATATTTTCCAGCCAGTTCAGATACGTCTTGTCAAACCGCTCCGGCACAAAGGTAAGATCCCCGTCCTTCAACGCCTTGATGGCTTCTTTCGCCATCTCGTCCATCTTCACAAACCACTGCGGTTTGATCATGGGCTCCACGGTGGTCTTGCACCGGTCATGCGTTCCCACGCTGTGGGTGTGGGGAACCACCTTCACCAGCAGTCCCTGCTCCTTCAGATCCTCCACCATGGCCTTACGGGCTTCGTACCGGTCCATGCCGGCATATTTTCCGCCCAGTTCATTGATGGTGGCGTCATCGTTCATGATATTGATCTCCGGCAGGTTGTGGCGTCTTCCCACCTCAAAGTCATTGGGGTCGTGAGCCGGGGTGATCTTCACGCAGCCGGTTCCGAACTCCATATCCACGTACTCATCCGCGATCACAGGAATTTCCCGGTCGGTCAGCGGCAGCTTCAGCATCTTTCCCACCAGATGACGGTACCGGTCATCCTCCGGATTTACCGCCACCGCGGTATCCCCCAGCAGCGTCTCCGGACGGGTGGTAGCAATCTCCACAAACTGTCCTTCTTCTCCCACCACCGGGTAATTAATATGCCAGAAGAAGCCTTCCTGATCCTCGTGAACCACCTCCGCGTCGGAGATGGAGGTCTGGCACTCCGGGCACCAGTTGATGATGCGGGAGCCCTTATAGATATATCCCTTCTCGTAGAGCTTTACGAACACCTCCAGCACTGCGTCGGAGCAGCCCTCGTCCATGGTGAACCGCTCCCGCTCCCAGTCCGCGGAGGCGCCCAGTTTTTTCAGCTGGTTGATGATCTTTCCGCCGTACTCTTCTTTCCAGGCCCAGGCGTGTTTCAGAAACTCCTCCCGGCCGATTTCGTTTTTGTCAATGCCCTCGGATTTCAGTTTTTCAATAACCTTCACCTCGGTGGCGATGGCCGCATGATCGGTTCCCGGCTGCCACAGAGCCTCATACCCCTGCATCCGTTTGAACCGGATCAGGATATCCTGCATGGTCTCATCCAGCGCATGGCCCATGTGAAGCTGTCCGGTAACGTTTGGCGGCGGCATCACGATGGTAAACGGCTTCTTGTCCTTGTTTACTTTGGCATGGAAATAGCCTTTGTCCAGCCATTTCTGATACAGACGGTCTTCCAGTCCGCTGGGATCATACGTCTTTGCTAATTCTTTTTTCATGGCATCCTCCTGTTTTTGAAAAAATGTAACGGTTCGCCTTGCGGCTTCACAGCCGATTCCGGGAAAACAAAAACGCCCTCTGCACAGAAACCATGCAAAGGGCGAATGTCTCGCGGTACCACCTTCTCTTATATATGACAAATATCCGCGTCCCGGGAAACTCCTCCGGATCTCTCCCGCCCTTTCTCGCAGGTTCCGAAAGCCCTTCCCCCCGGCGGGCATTTTCACATATATCTCTCATCTGATAACGGGAATGACCCGGGAAAACTTACCTGCGCCTGGCGCCCTTCTGTTTTCCGGTTCAGAAGCTACCTTCCGTCTGTACCTTCCCAGACCGCCTTCCAGCCCGTGGGCGGCCCTCTCTGCCGGCGTTGCAGACGTACTCCTCTTCCTCATAACCTTTTTCCGATTATACTCATTCACTATAGTAGTGAATTTTTTATTTGTCAAGGAATTTTTTCTTAATTTTGCGCCCTCCTGTTACTATTCACAGCCGTTGCGCATGTGGGTGGGGCGGCTGTGAATAGTACCTTCGGGTTATTCGGTTCTCAGCGCCGTCACCGGATCGCTCTTGGCGGCCTTGCGCGACGGAATCAGTCCGCCCAGCAGCGTCAGCAGGACGCTGAGCAGAATAAGAATCAGTGCCGGGCGCACCGGGAGTACCGCGCTGATATCCGTGGTTCCCGCCAGATGATGAATCAGCATGTTGCCGGGAATCAGAATCAGAAGCGTCAGACCGATGCCGATCAGACCGGCGCAAAGGCCGATAATGAAAGTTTCCGCGTTAAATACCTGGGAAATATTTCCCTTGGAAGCACCGATGGCCCGGAGGATTCCGATCTCCTTCTTCCGCTCCAGCACACTGATATAGGTGATGACGCCGATCATGATGGAGGACACCACCAGGGAAATGGCCACAAAAGCGATCAGCACATAGCTGATGATATCAACGATATCCGTCACGGAGGACATCAGCGTACCCACCATATCCGTATAGGTGATGACCTGATCCTCTTTTCCCTCCGCTTCCATCCGGCTGTTGTAGTCATCCAGAATCCGGACCACCTGCTCCTTGCTCTCAAAATCCTTGGGATAAATGGAGATCTCCGATGGTTCATCAAAATCCACATATCCCAGAGACTGCAGATTTCCCTCATAGCTGGCATTCTGGGAAGAATTCATAGACATCAAAAGCTCCATCAGCTCCTCCGCGTCCATATTCATGGCAAAGGCATTCCTAAATTCCTCGGGATCAATGGTGAGCGCCTGCTGTATATTTTCTCCCACCTGCCGCATGGCCTGGGTCATGGCGTCCTGAATGCTGCCGGAAAGCTGACTCATGATCTGCTGCATCGCTCCGGTCACCTGGGTTTCCAGCACCTGGGTAAGACTGGCGCCGTAGGAGGTCATCATTTCCTGCATAAAGCTTTCGATGGAGGCGGAAATCTGCTGCTGAATAGCGTCGGTATCCACCATGGAAGCAATGCCTTCCGCCAACAGGCCGGAGGCTGTTTCCGTTCCAAGGTAATCGGCAAAATACTCTCCCATTTTTGAGGGATCCGGCAGGCCGTTGGAAGCCGCGTAGTTCTGATACCCGGCGGCGATGCCGGAAGCCAGACGCTCCAGCTGCTCCGGAGTAATTTCTTTCACATCACTCTTCTGGACAATCTGATTTCCCCATCTGGTGAGGATATCCTGTGCCCCGGCGGTGGACAGGTACTCCAGGAGATACTGATCAAACAGTTCCGAATCCGTATAACCGTTGGCCGCCGCATACGCCTCGAAACCGGTCAGCACTTCCTGAAACAGTCCTCTCAGATCATCGGCGGTCACATTCAGCGTGCCGTTTTCCGCTATGATGGCCATCACATTTTCACTGAGGACAGATTTGGCGTCGTCGGTTTTCAGGTAATTCATCAGGTCCTGCAGAAGATTGGAATAATCCGCCTGGGGATTTGCCGCGGCATACTCCTGATAACCCGCCAGCAGACCTCCCACCATGGTTTCCAGTTCTTCCCGGGAAACATTGATCCGGATGCTGCTCATCAGATCGTTAAGATTCAGCTGGGGCATCTGCGGGATGGACATGGGAATATCACTGAGATCCAGCATGCCGGACAGATCCAGCGAGCTGCCGCTGCCTGCCAGATCGGAAAAATCCAGGGACACGGAAATCCCGTCCGTCAGGGAATCCGGGTCGAAAGCAAAGGCATCCTGCAGCGCCTCTTCATCAATGGAAAACAGAGATTCCAGATCAAAATTGCTGCTCCCGGTCTCCTCCCCGAACTTCTCCCCGGTAAAAACGTTCACCGTGGAATCCGCCAGCTGGCTTTTGACAATCCTGCTGTCCGCGGCATAGTCGGCCACATGTTTTACCAGGGAGGCGGGATAACAGATCCCCGCGTTCAGCAAAGTCCCCTTGGCGTCCTCTGAAGGCTGCACAATCCCCACAATGGTCAGATCTTCCCCGTTTTCCACCAGCCGGCGCATATACGCATCGTCATCGGTTTTGTCCGTCCACACCTGATATTCGCTGTCATACTGGTAATAATCGCTGCTGTTTACCAGCTTGAAGGTGATCCCCAGAATATCCTCATAGGAATAGGAACCCATATCGCCCGGCGTGTCGATATCCTCCTCATTGATAAACTGCTGAACCATCTCGTCCAGTTCCAGAGCATCCCGCAGGCCCAGCGTATAGAGCATGAAATCACTGATGCTCCCGCCGGCGGTCAGCACCAGCACACATTCATTGTAATTTTCCGGCCAGCGGCCTGCCTTCACATCATACTGATCTTTGTACAGGCTGTCATTCTCCGGCATCTCGTAAAAGACGTCCGTTCCCATCATGGAGGACATCATGCTGCTGGAGCTGCTGGTGGAACCAAGGCCCAGCGCCTCAAAGGAACGGTCCGGGTTCACCTGGCGGACGCCGTCCTCCCCTTCCAGGCGGTAAATCTGCGGCACCGCATTGTAGGAATATTCCACCGCGTTGGTATACGCTTCCACCCCGCTGTCACCGCTGTCCAGATATTCTTTCAGCGAAGCGAGATCATTGGAATCCATGGTGGAAAACATGTCCGTCACCATCTGGATCACATTTATCTCTCCGTCCTCCTGATCCGCCCCTCCCTGATCCGCCGTGAGCATGGAAGAAAGATCCAGCCCCGTACTCTGAATCTGAAGGGGATATTCCGACAGCGTTTCCGACTCCACCGTTTCAATATAAGCATTCACCCCGGTGGAAAGAGCCAGAATCAGCGCGATTCCGATAATACCGATGGAACCCGCAAAAGCCGTCAGCAATGTCCTGGCTTTTTTGGTCCGCAGGTTGTTGAAGCTCAGGGACAGCGCTGTCAGAAAGGACATGGAGGATTTTCCCATATTCCGGTGCTCCGCTTCTCCTATGGTCTCCCCGGACAGCACCAGCGGGTCGCTGTCCGAGCGGATCTGCCCGTCCCGCAGATTTACAATCCGGGTGGCATACTGCCGCGCCAGTTCCGGGTTGTGGGTAACCATCACCACCAGCCGGTCCTTTGCCACCTCCTTCAAAAGCTCCATCACCTGGATGCTGGTGCTGCTGTCCAGCGCTCCCGTGGGCTCATCCGCCAGCACGATATCCGGATCATTCACCAGCGCCCGGGCAATGGCCACCCGCTGCATCTGACCGCCGGACATCTGATTGGGTTTTTTGTGAAGCTGATCCCCCAGCCCCACCTGGGTAAGAGCCTGGATGGCCCGCTGTCTCCGCTCACTCTTTCCGATGCCGGAAATGGTCAGCGCCAGTTCCACATTGGCCAGCACTGTCTGATGAGGAATCAGATTATAGCTCTGGAACACAAAACCGATGGTATGATTTCTGTAAGAATCCCAGTCCCGGTCCCGGTATTTTTTTGTGGAAATTCCGTTGATAATCAGTTCTCCGCTGTCATACCGGTCCAGACCACCGATAATATTCAGCAGCGTGGTTTTTCCCGACCCGCTGGGGCCCAGAATCGCCACAAATTCGTTGTCACGCAGATTCAGATTCACATGATCCAGCGCTTTCTGTACCAGACTTCCGGTCCGGTACTCCTTGCAAAGCTGCCTGATTTGAAGCATAGATTCACGTCTCCTTTTTGTCTCTTACGCAAGCTTTCTATTTCCATAAAAACGCATCCGGGTATCCCGCCGGTCCCAGAAGGATCCCTGGCAGGATACCCGGACAGACTGTGGCCATTATATCATAGTCCCGATGTCCGGTAAAGAATTGCTAAAAAATCCGTCGCTATTTTGTCTGTTCCGCTCCCATCTCCAGCAGAAATTCCATTTTCAGATGTTTCTCCTTCACCTGATACCGGTCTGCCAGCTTCGGACCGCAGCTGTTGGAGCCGCAGCCGGACATGGCGCCGTCCAGGCACAGAATCATGCAGGGGGACTCCTCCAGCTCGTAGCAGTGGCCTTTTTGGGTCAGTTCTTCCTGGGAATACCGGGAGGCGTTGAAGCTGAAAGCCTTTCCGGCCCCGCCAACCCGCAGCCATCTGCCGTCCCCGCAGGACAGTTCCACATAGCCGCAGCCCCACCGGCTGCCGTTTTCCTGGGGTTTCAGATAGGGTTCATAAAGCTTCTCCACGGGCGCCCGGAATTTTCCCAGTCTGGCCGCCTGGTGTTTGTCGCAGTAGCTCTCCATGGGACCGTAACCCAGATATTCCGCCCGGTCATATTCTTTCGGAAGAAACAGCCGCAGGCCGAACCGGGGCAGGAAGGGCATCACCGTCTCCCGGTCGCCCTCCACCAGCACCCGGAGACTCCCATCCCCCGCAACCGTCCAGATGACAGTTCCCGTAAAGATGGGCTGTACCCAGGAAGCCGTCAGCTGCAGCTCCACCGTGATCTCCACGCCGCAGAGAGCGCCTCCGGCATTTCTTTCCTCTTTCAGACCGCAGGACAGCACCTTGGTCTGTATCCGGTTGTACCCGGCCTTTTCCCATTCCGCGCGAATATTCCGGTCATTGTCCATGGGCGCCCGCCACAGATTCAGCCGCACCGGCTGATCCGTCACCAGCGCGCCGTCTCTGGCCAGACTGGTGAAGGTTCCCTCAAACCGGTCAAAAACATACCGGAAATCCTTTCCCGTGATCACGAAGAAATCCTCTGTCTTGCGGCAGTCCAGCACAGCCTCTTTGACCTTGGGCATTTTCCGGTAAGGGTCCGTCCCCTGCTTTCTGGAAAGGATCACCTGGTCTCTTCCGGCCTCATAGCCCTCCGGCGTCATCTCCAGTTCCCGGTTCTGCAGATACATCAGATTCAGCACCGCGTCGCCCTCAAAGCCCTGAAGGACACTTTCCGGCAGCGAAAATACAGCCGTCTCATGGGGACGGATCTCCGGTCTCTCAAAAAATCCCCAGTCCTTTTTCTCCCCATCCACTTCCAGTTCCCAGCGGATATCGTACAGTTCCCCGGTGGAGAGAAAGTCCAGCATATTTTCCAGGGTCACACATCCCTTTTCTCCGTCCCAGCCTGCCAGCCGCACCGGACGGGCCACATTTTTGAATTCCAGAAGCCCCGTATGCGGCCGCCGGTCCGGATATACCAGACCGTCCATACAGAAATTGCCATCGTCAAACTCCTCGCCGAAATCGCCGCCGTAGGCGAATTTGTCCCGGCCATCCGGCGTTTTTCCCATATAGACAGAGTGATCGCACCATTCCCAGACGAAACCGCCCGCATAGCCGTCATACTGATACATTCTGGAGAAATAGTCCTCCAGATCCCCCGGCCCGTTTCCCATGGCATGGCTGTACTCCACCATCACCAGCGGTTTCTTTCCCTTCTGGGCGCAGAACCAGTCCACAAACTCCGGCGCCGCGTACATCCGGCTGTACACATCCAGGCATCTGACGTCGTTGGGCTTCCCGTCCTTTAACCAGATGGCATTTTCATAGTTGAGGATCCGGGAGGGGTCGAAGGCTTTCACCCATCTGGACGCCTCTTCCATACAGATTCCATAGCCACATTCGTTTCCCAAAGACCAGGAAATCACGCAGCCGTGATTCCGGTCCCGGTATGCCATCCCCTGCACCCGGTCCACCACCGATTTGACAAACCGGGGATCCTGCATGGCCACGCCGTAGGAGATATCCTCCTGAAATTCCGCGTACCGGTCCTCCGCGCCTCCGCCTCCGTACAGATCCAGACAGCCATTGGACTCCACGTCCGCCTCGTCCATCACATAAAAGCCCAGCCGGTCACATTCATCCAGCGTCCAGGGCGCGTTGGGATAATGGCTGGTGCGGATGGCATTGATATTGTGCTCCTTCATCAGCTGCAGATCTCTCCGGTACTGTCCGCGGGAAATCACCGACCCGGTGAAGGGATCGCTGTCATGGCGGTTGACCCCCTTCAACTTGAATTTCTTTCCGTTCAGCAGCAGCACATTGCCCCGGGCCTCCACCTTCCGGATGGCCACCTGCTGACAGATATACTCTCCCTCGCACTCCATCATCAGGTAATAGAGGTTTGGCTGTTCCGCATTCCACAGCCTGGGACAGTCGATGACAAACTCTGCCGTCTGCCGGTGGCCGCAGACCGCCTCCGCGATACTGCCTTCCCCTTTTTCATCAAGAAGCCGCACCACCGCTTCGCCGCTGCCCGCCAGCTCCATGTCCACCTTCACCACTGCCCTGGAAAAATCCTCCGAAAGATCCGTGGTCACCGTAAAATCCCGGATATGATTTTCCGGTCTGGCCAGCAGATACACATCCCGGAAAATACCGGACCAGCGCAGTTTATCCTGATCCTCCAGATAAGTGCCGTCGCACCATTTCAGCACGATCACCGTCAGCCGGTTCTTTCCCGGAAGCAGTTTGTCGGTCACATCAAACTCCGACATATTGTGGGATACCTGGCTGTAGCCGGTCCACTGACCGTTCACCCACACATAAAAGCAGGAATCCACCCCTTCAAAGTTCAGATACGCCCGCTCGTTTTGTTTCTTTTCCCAGAAAAATTCTTTCACATACACGCCCGCGGGATTCCGGTCCGGCACATAGGGCGGATTGTAGGGAATCGGATACCTGCAGTCGCTGTACTGGTTGGCATCATACCCCTGAAACTGCCAGCAGCCCGGCACCGTAACCGTATCCATGTCCCCGGTATCCCAGTCTGCTCCCACACAGGCCGCAGGAACTTTATGTAAACTTTCATACCAGGCAAACTTCCAGTCGTCACCGTTCAGCATCAGGGCCCGGCTGCTGCATGTCATATCCAGAAGCTGCGCCTCGGAGGCATTGCCGCAGGGCACATAATAGGCCCGGTACGGCTCTGTCCCCACATGAAGTATCTCCAGATTTTCATAATACGTTTCCAGTTTCATCACCCAAACCTCCTGTCTCAGAATTTTGCGCCCCCGGACGGCAGGCATCCTGTTGTCCGCAGGCAATGGCTTCTGTTATTTCATACAAAGAAAAGCCCGCCCTGCGAACTTTTCTCTGTCATACGTCAGATAGAATATACGCTCCGCACCCGAAGATTCTTAAGCGATACCTTATCGGCATTCTGCACTTTCACCCGTTTTTCTCCGCCGTTCATATCGAAATAGTTGTCAGACAGAATCAGATTCTCTTCCTCGTTGAGAATTTCCACACTCTTGGCGTAGGCGTCCGCCGTCACCACGATTTCATCCCCTTCCACCCGGCAGGTCAGCTTCGGATCCTGATACCGGAAATACTTGGGATAGGAGAAGATCACCGTTCCCTCGGAAATACAGCAGTCTGCCTCCCAGGCCTCATAGCTGACATACTCTGTGAAATAATCCAGCGAATCAAACACCACCTTGTCCAGCCACACGCTGGAAAGAGCGGGAACCTGCACCGTCTCCTGATGCTCCTCGATGACGGAGGCATCCGCCCTGCGGCGGGCCCATTTCACCAGAAGGGTTCTGTCTTTCAGGGTTTCGTTGGTGACATTGAGCCGGATGGATTTTTCAAATTCAAAATGCTCCCGGTTCATATCCGCTTCCGCCGACATCCATCCCTGCTCCTCGCAGGAAATCATCACCGGCGCGAAGAATCTTCTGGCGTAGTAATGCAGCGCCTTCCACCGGCCGCAGTAATCGATGGAAGCCCAGGAAGCCACCGGCCAGCAGTCGTTCAGCTGCCAGTACACGGCGCCCATACATCTGCCCCGGTTTCTCCGGAAATGCTCCACCCCGTATTTGATGGCCTCTGCCTGCAGAAGCTGAGAAGCGTACAGCAGGTCGCTGAAATTCTCCGGATACCGGTAAGTCTGCTGCAGATAATTTAAGATCTTTCCGTTGGCTCCCGCGTTTCTCTGGTGTTTCTCCATCACATAGGAGAAAATATTCCAGTCTTTCGGATCATCCGTGAAGGTCTGAATGGTACGCAGCGACGGGAAAGACTGGAAGCCGAACTCGGATACATACCGGAAGAAGTATTTCCGATATTCGGAGAAGGGCTTGTTCCCGTGCCATACCTGCCAGTAATGCACATCGCCCCGGTTGGGATCCTGGGGCTCATCAAAGGAACCTCCCGAGGAGGGGCTGGCCGGCCAGTAGAAGGTGTCAGGATCGTATTTTGCCAGCATTTCGGGAATAATCCGCTCAAACATGAACAGATAATCCCGCACCTCGCTGGGTTTGGACACCCAGTTTCCTTCTTTTACAAATTCTTCCATCTCATTGTTGCCGCACCACAGACCCAGAGAAGCGTGGTGACGGATTCTCTTGATGTTGTCCCGGAACTCCTCCCGGATATTTTCCTCAAATTCCGGTGTCAGTTCATACACCGCGCAGGCGAACATGAAGTCCTCCCACACCATCAGTCCCAGTTCATCGCAGGCGTCAAAAAACCAGTCCTCCGGATAGTAACCGCCGCCCCACACGCGAACCACGTTAAAGTTGGCTTCCTTGCACTGTAAAAGCAGTTCTCTGGTGCGCTCCCGGTTCACCCGGCCCAGCAGATGATCCTCGGGAATATAGTCGGCGCCCATGGCAAAAATGCATTTCCCGTTCACCTGATGGGCGAAGGAAGATCCCCACTGATCTTTTTCAATGTGCATGGTCATGGTGCGAAGGCCGATCCGCCGCTCCCATACGTCCGCCGGTTCTCCGTTCAGATACAGCTGCACCCGCATCCGGTACAGGGGCTGCTCTCCCACGCCGTTGGGCCACCACAGCTGCGGATGCTTTATGGTGATCTTTTCCGGGGAATCCGAAGCAAAAATCTCGGTGCCGTCGGGGGCTGTCACGGTGACGTCATAGGAAACCGAAATGTCCCCGCCCTCTTTCTTCGCGGTGGCTGCAGGAATCTCCGTCCTGAGATTTTCCGCCGGATTCCAGGTCACCTCCAGGTGCAGATCCACCTGATCCTCCTGATGCTCCTGATGAATCCGCACGCCATCCAGCCGTCCCGTCTTCACCGCCAGCAGCGATACCGGCCGGTAGATGCCCGCATCCGGAAGGTGTGCGCCCCAGTCCCACCCAAACATACAGTGAGCTTTCCGGATATGTACAAAACCGTCCATGGCGTCCTCGCTGCCGCGGGTGGGGCATTTTTCAAACTCCTGGCGGATATACGCCAGGGGCGAATGGAAATAAACCCGCAGGGTATTCTCACCTGCCTGAATGGCCTCTGTCACATCATATTCCCAGATCCGGTGCATATTTTTTGCCGAACCCACCAGCTGTTCATTTACATAAATATCCGCAATGGTATCCAGTCCCATAAACTGCAGCCAGATCCTCTCACCGGCCTCGCTGCGCTCCCAGGAGAAAACCGTCTCATACTCATAATCCTTCTCCATCAGCGGCAGCGCCTTGTTCTCGTTGTCTTTCCAGTAAGGATCCTCCATTTTCCCGTTTCTCAGAAGATCCGTATAGACCGTTCCCGGCACCTTCGCCTCCAGCCAGTCCCCGCCGGCCTCTCTCATCTTCCAGTTTTCCTGCAATGTCTGCGTGTACATGTTGTTTACCTCCCATATATATTTTCAGGCAACCCGGCTCCAGAGCCGGACTGCCGGTTGTTCCTGTTTTCCTGACCACAGAAGGCCGCAAAGCGTGTTTCTGTGAAATTATAATGCATCCTCCCGGGAAATTTTTCGATAGCATTCCCGGGCTTCCTCTTCCGGCAGTTCAAAACACTCTGCCAGAAAAGATATGATATCTGCTTCCTTCTGTCCTTTTTTCCGCTGCATCCGTATTGTGGAACGCAGAAGCCGCTCTCTTTCCTCGGCTATGCCATTTTCCCGGCCCTCGGCCATGCCATCTTCCCAGCTCTCCTTTTTCTCCGCCCGAATATGCGCTTCCCGGTCATATTCCGTCAATATCACGCTTTTCACCTCCGCTCTGTGCTTCCGCAAAAAATCCGTCAGAATTCCCCTGCGAATACATTCTTTTACCGCTTCATCCACTGCCTGTTCCCGGGGAATTCCCCCGATATTCAGATGATTCCGCACGGTATCGACAAGTACAGCATACTCGTACAGAGTGCGGCACTGCTTCATGATCCTGCTGTTATGTCCCGCATTGATATTCAGCATCACCGCCGTACATTCCAGGCAGGCTTCTTCCGACTGCCCAAATGCGTCCGACAGCCGCAGGATCTGACGGTCCGGCTCCTCATTTGTGCCGTTATACAGTACAAGATACCGGGGAACCGGAAGACGAATCTGCTTTTCTGAGAAAATATTCAGTCCCCTCCGGTTCACATACCCCTGATAAACCTGTGAAAAATAAAATACTCCACGCAATGGCATATTGGGGTTTCTTGTACTCTGCGCCTCATACAGATTTAACCGGCAGTCAATGAGAAATGCCAGATCATTTTTTATTCCCACATAAATGGCGTCATCGATGGTCATGATTTCCAAAGCGGAAGGATCTTTATATGCCGTCTGGTTGACCGCATTGTAAAGGCTCAGCAGGGCTTCCCGGTCACTGAACAGCATACGAAACAGACTGTCCTTATATTTGCGGTTTACATAAGAATGATTTCCTGTAGATTTTTTCTTTGCATTCTGCTGCTTTTTCTTTTTGCCCATAGCGTCTCCTTTCCCCTGGCCGCCGGACGGCGGCTGACAGAAAAGCCTGATTTGCTGACGGGCAATTCTAATTGAAGTATAGCAAAAACAGCCAGTCAGTACAACGTCCGGCCCTTCTATTTTCACATTTTTTTAGTAAATGGGATATCTTCCGGCGAATGCCGGAATAATTTGAAATGTAGGGTTAGTATAACAGAACTTTTGAGCAATTACAAGAACAATTCAACCAGAGTTTCTAAAGTGAATTTCCGAAGCCAGAATTTCCGAATGGATAACAATCCGGCTTTTTATGGCAACACGGCCTAAAATGATCGGATCCCCTAAAAATCCTTTATCTTTCAGACACCCACCTTCTTTTCTGTAAACTGCACTTGATGGCACTTTTTGAAGGCTTCTCTCTGATTTGGCCGTTTTTTTCTCGCCGGATCGCATCTTTCTTCTAGCTTTTCTCTGGTTTAGCTGCTTTCCCATCGCCGAAGAGCATCTTTTTTTCAGTTTTTCTCTGGTTTAGCCGCTTTCCCATCGCCGAATCGCATCTTTTTTCTGGATTTTCTCTGGTTTAGCCGCTTTCCCATCCCGGAAGGCATCTTTCTGAAAGATTTTCAAACAAGAAAAATCCACACTTTTCATGCAACTGCTGTTACAACGATTTTTCCTGCAGCACCCGGTTTTCTACTGTAATGAATTGCGCAGCTCTATAAGATATACGTTTGTGTCCCCCCTCAGTATATATAGTAAAATAATCCTTAACGCATCAAAAGGCGGCACTGATCCTCCGGATGACAGTGCTATCATCACAGTCTTTTAAGCAGGAGTCGGAGGAACATG
>ERZ1643246.1060-NODE-1060-length-31397-cov-7.742869_pt1 | contig 31397 bp, 30 predicted proteins | sample MGYA00579265_ERZ1643246 | MGnify/ENA primary metagenome ERZ1643246 (study PRJEB29033, sample SAMEA4952261) | chicken gut metagenome | biome: Broiler Chicken; feature: Gastrointestinal Tract; material: Caecum | place: Ireland | collected 2018 | study: Broiler...
TCCCCTCAAGATTGAGGGGTAGGGGAGTTGAAGTGTCGAAGACACTTTTTTACGGCGGAAAAGGCGAAGATCCGCAGGAGAGGCGGTTTTTGACAGATACAAAATATTCAGTATTATAAATAAAAAATTTTTTTGTATCAAAATTTAATTAATTATACAAAATATATTAAAAATATTGGGGAAATAGGGTATAATAATTAGAAATATTTGCCGGAAGAAAGAAGGTGATCGGATGGCCGGAGAAATGCTGGAGACGGTCAGAAAGGCAGAAGAAGCGGCGGAACGTACGGTACAGACCGCCAGGGCAGAAGGGGAAAAGATCCTTGCAGAAGCCCGCGCGGATGCCTGCAGAAAAATAGAGGCGGCCCGGGCAGAAGCAGAACAGCGGATCCGGGAGCGGGAAGCGCAGGCAGAGGCAGAAGCAGAACAGAAGATCCGTGCGATGAACCGGAAGACGGAGAGAAGGCTGGAGGAGATCCGGGCCTATGCGGAGAAAAGGAAAGAAGAAGCGGCAGGCCTGATCCTGGAAAAGCTTTTTGGGACAGAGAAGGAAATTCCCTGAAAGAGCGGGAGGGAGGTGAAGCTGTGGCCGTACAGCAGATGAAAAAAATTCATCTCTGCGCATGGAAAAGCAGCCGCGGGAACATACTGGAAATGCTGCAGCGCAGAGGTATTGTGCAGATTGCCAGTCTGAAAGAGGACGGGTATTTTGAGCGCGTGGATGCGGATGCTCTGCGCAGCCGCTATGAAAAAAAAGCATCTGATACAGAGAGGGTATTGGAATTTTTAAACAGCCGCGTTCCGGAGAAAAAAAGCCTTTTCGCGTCCCTGGAAGGAAAGAAAGAGATATCCGGGGAAGAGTACCGGCGGGCGGCCGCCCGGGAGCCGGAGCTTTTGAGCCGGGTGGAAGCTCTTCTGGAGGCGGAACAGGAGCTGGAGCAGATCCGGGTGGAAAAGCTGCGCCTGTCCGCAGAAGGAGAAAGTCTCTGGCCGTGGATGAACCTGGATATTCCTCTGGCCGGGGATGGCACCAGGACCACGGCGGTTCTTATCGGCACCCTGCCCGGACAGCGCACCAGGGACGAGGTGATTTCCCTGCTGAAGGCAGAAGATCCGGCATTGGACTGCTTCGAGGCGGAAGTTCTGGGAAGCGCCTCCGGACAGACCTGCCTCTGCATTCTGTGCTTCAGGAAGGAAAAAGAGGCGCTGGAGGGAGCGCTGCGGAAGCTTGGCTTCGCAAAGCCGGCCGTCACTTCCGCCCTGGCGCCTGCCGCATATGCGGAAGAACTGGAAAAAGAGAAGAAAAAGCTGGAGGAGAGAGAAGAAAAGATCGGGAAGCGCCTGGAGGAGCTGGCAGGGCAGAGAGAACAGCTCCGGTTCCTCTCAGATTATTATACTATGCAGGCGGGACGGTACAGGGAGATGAGCCGGCTCCTGCAGTCTGCCCATGTGTTTTTTCTCTCCGGCTATGTGCCGGCAGATCAGGCCGGAAAACTGAAAGCGGATCTGGAGGATGCGTTTCCCTGCGGGGTAGAGCTGGAGGATCCGGGAGCGGAGGAAGAAGTCCCGGTGCTCCTTAAAAATAACGGGTTTGCAAAGCCCACAGAAAGCGTAGTGGAATCCTACGGGCTGCCGGGAAGGGGGGAAATAGACCCCACTGCGGTCATGGCTTTCTTCTATTATTTCTTTTTCGGCATGATGCTCTCGGACGCCGGATACGGGATTGTGATGACTGTGGGCTACCTGCTGGCGCGGAAGAAGTTTCCACACATGGAGGAGGGGCTGCGCAGAATGCTGACCATGTTCCTGTACTGCGGGATTTCCACCACTATCTGGGGCATCCTGTTCGGCGGCTATTTCGGGGATGTGATACCGATCGCGGCGGAAACCTTTTTTCACAGGGAGGTGACAGTTCCGGCCCTGTGGTTCGCGCCGCTGGACGATCCCATGCGGCTGCTGCTTTTCAGCCTTCTGTTCGGCCTGCTCCATCTGTTCGCGGGGCTGGCGGTTAAGGCATACCTGCTTCTGCGGGAGAGAAAGTATATGGACTGTGTCTGTGAGGTGGGATTCTGGTACATGCTGCTGACGGGTCTGATCCTCATGCTGCTGCCCAGCAAAATATTCGCCTCCATGGCAGGGATTTCCCTGGAGTTCCCGGCCTGGCTGAATCTCCTGGCCCAGATTCTGGCTGCGGCTGGAGCGGCAGGGATTGTCCTGATGGCTGGAAGAAAAAGAAAAAATTTCGGGATCCGGCTGGCGCTTGGAGCCTATGAGCTTTACGGAGTGACCAGCTGGCTGTCGGATCTTCTATCCTATTCCCGTCTGCTGGCTCTGGGAATTGCCACGGGTGTTATCGCTTCGGTAATCAACACCATGGCGGCCATGGCCGGCGGAGGGATTCCGGGCGCGGTTGTTTTCACGGTGGTATTCCTGGCCGGTCATACGCTGAATCTGGCCATTAATCTGCTGGGCGCTTATGTGCACACGAACCGGCTGCAGTATGTGGAATTTTTTGGAAAATTCTATGAGGGAAACGGAAAGCCTTTCCGCCCGTTTTCAGCAAAGTCCAATAAATATTTTGATGTAAAGGAGGAAAATTAAGGTATGGAACAGATGGGGATTGTTTTCGCACTGTTGGGAGTGGCCTGCGCCACGTTGTTTTCAGGTATCGGCTCCGCGCTGGGCGTCGGCATGGGAGGCCGCGCGGCGGCGGGCGTACTGTCGGAGAAGCCGGAACTTTTCGGAAAGATACTGATTCTGCAGCTGCTGCCCGGTACCCAGGGCATCTACGGGATGCTGGTGGCCTTCGTTACATTGAGCCAGATCGGGATCCTGGGCGGCGGAGCCAGACAGCTGACTCTGGAGGAAGGGCTTCTGTATCTGGTGGCCTGCCTTCCCATTGCGGTGGTGGGGCTGATCTCTGCCATCCATCAGGGGAAAACTTCTGTGGCGGCCATCGGAATGCTGGCCAAGCGGCCGGATACCTTTGGAAAGGCCATGCTGCTGCCTGCCATGGTGGAAACCTACGCTATTCTGGCATTGCTGATCTCCCTGCTGGCAGTCTTTAACCTGTAATTCCCGGAAGGGAGGAGATGACAGATGACCGGATTGGAAAAAATGATCAGGCAGATAGAGGAAGAGGCAGAGAATACCGCCGCCTCGATCATCCGGGAGGCAGAAGAGGAGGCAGCGGCCCTGTGCCGGGAGGCAGAGCAGAGCTGCGCCCGGATCCGGAAGGAGACGGAAGAGGAGGGGCAGGTGCGGGCAGAGGAGATTCTTCGGAAAGCCTGCTCCGGAGCGGGAATGGAAGACCGGAAGAGGGAACTGCAGCTGAAGCAGGAGTTGCTTTGCGAGACCATGGAGAGAGCCCTCCGGATGCTGCAGGAGCTGGAGGATGACAGGTATTTTGCCCTTCTTCTGCACATGGTGCCCCGGTATATCCGGAAAGAAGAGGGGGAGCTTCTGCTGTCCCCGGAGGACCGGAAGCGGGTTCCGGAAGATTTTGAGGAGAAGCTGCGGGAGCTGGCGTCTTCCGGAGGAGGAAGCCTGAAGCTTTCCGGGGAAAGCGGCGGGATCGAGGGAGGCTTCCTGCTCCGCTACGGAGGAATAGAAGAAAACTGCTCCTTTGCAGCCATTTTCCAGGCGGAGCAGGAGAGGATTAAGGATGAACTGCAGCGGCTGCTGTTTCAGGGCACAGAGCCGGGGAGGAAGCTGCATGAAGAATGATTATACTTATGCGGTGGCCCGGATACGGGTCCGGGAGCAGGAGCTTTTGAGCCGGGCGGATATAGAGCAGCTCCGGGCGGTCAGAGAAGCGGAGGATATTCTGCGCTTCCTGGCGGAAAGAGGCTGGGGAGACGGGAGCGGCAAACAGCGTGCGGAGGAGCTTCTGGCCTGGGAAACAAGGAAATCCTGGGCGCTTATGGAGGAACTCCTGGAGGATGTCTCTGTGCTTTCGGTTCTGCGGATTCCCGCAGACTACCATAATCTGAAGGCGGCAGTAAAGCTGTGCTATACGAAGGCGGAGATTGCCCCGGAGCGGCTGTTTGAGGAGGGCGGAAATCTGGATCCGGCGCTGCTGCAAAAATGCGCGGAGGAAAGGGAGTTTCATTCCCTGCCGGAACCTATGGCCCGGGCGGCCGCGGAGGCTTCGGACGCTCTGCTGCATACCGGGGACGGACAGATCTGTGACCGGATTCTGGACCGGGCATCGCTGGAGGCGGTGTACGAGGCGGGACGGGCATCCCGCGAACCGGTGCTGAAGGCGTACGCGGCACTTGCGGCTGCTGCTGCGGATATCCGGATTGCGGCCCGTTGCGGCCGCTGCGGAAAGTCTCTGGAATTTCTTATCAGCGCGCTGGCGCCCCTGGAAGAACTGCAGGCGGAAGGCCTGGCCCGATCCGCCCTGGAGGGGGAGGAAGCCCTGGCGGAATATCTGGTTTCTGCCGGCTTCGGAGCCGCCGCGGAGGCCCTTCTGGTTTCAGACGCGGCCTTTGAAAAGTGGTACCGGGATCAGATTATCCGGCTGATCCGTCCGCAGAAGGCGAATCCATTTACCGCAGGTCCCCTGGCGGCCTACCTGCTGGCCAGGGAACAGGAGATATGGTCTGTGCGGATGATCCTGACGGTAAAGCAGAACGGGCTGCCGGAGGAGCTTCTTCAGGAAAGGCTGGGTGAGATGTATGTATAAGATTGCAGTGCTGGGAGATTATGACAGCATTTACGGATATGCGGCCCTGGGGCTTTCTATCTTTCCGGCCGGGAGCAGGGAGCGCGGAGCGGAGCTGTTTGGGCAGCTGACCGCCGGAGAGTACGGCATTATTTATATTACAGAAGCCATGGCCGGGATGCTGGAGGAGGAAATTGAAAGCTGCAGCGGCCGCATGTATCCGGCGGTGATCCGGATTCCCGGAATATCGGGAAATACGGGGGAAGGCATGGCCCAGGTGAGAAAGTTTGTAGAGCGCGCTGTGGGCTCTGATATTTTATCGGACGATTAAGTCAGAAAGAGGCAGGTGATGGAAAAAATGAGCACAGGAACCATCAGGAAGGTGGCGGGGCCTTTGGTGATTGCCGAGGGAATGCGGGACGCGGCCATGTATGATGTGGTCCGCGTGGCGCGGCAGAGGCTGATCGGCGAGATTATAGAGATGCACGGGGACCGGGCCTCCATCCAGGTATATGAAGAGACAGCGGGGCTGGGACCGGGGGAGCCGGTGGAATCCACCGGGATGCCTCTGAGCGTGGAACTGGGGCCGGGCCTGATCAAGAGTATATATGACGGAATCCAGAGACCGCTGGATGAGATCCGGAGAATCACGGGGAGCAATCGGCTGACAAGAGGCGTGGAAGTCCCCTCTCTGCGGCGGGATGTAAAATGGCATTTTGTCCCCTCCGTGAAAGCCGGGGAGGAAGTGGAAGAGGGAGATATCATCGGCACCGTGCGGGAGACGCCGGTGGTTCTCCACAAAATCATGGTTCCCCGGGGCGCAGGCGGGCGGATTGTCTCCATTGAAGAGGGGGATTTTACAGTAGAAGAGACGGTGGCGGAAGTGGACACGGGAGAGGAGCGGCGGAGCCTTACACTGATGCAGAAGTGGCCGGTCCGGAACGGACGGCCTTACCGGGAGAAACTTTCGCCGTCCATGCCTCTGATCACCGGACAGAGAGTTATCGATACACTGTTCCCCCTGGCCAAGGGCGGCGTGGCTGCGGTGCCCGGCCCCTTCGGCTCCGGAAAAACCGTGATTCAGCACCAGCTGGCCAAGTGGGCGGAAACGGACATTGTAGTGTATATCGGCTGCGGCGAGCGGGGCAATGAGATGACGGATGTGCTGAACGAATTTCCGGAACTGAAGGATCCCCGCAGCGGCTATTCGCTGATGGAGCGTACGGTGCTGATTGCCAATACCTCCGATATGCCGGTGGCGGCCCGGGAGGCATCCATATATACGGGTATTACCATTGCGGAATATTTCAGAGATATGGGGTATTCGGTGGCCCTGATGGCGGATTCCACATCCAGGTGGGCGGAGGCTCTCCGGGAGATGTCAGGCCGCCTGCAGGAAATGCCCGGAGAGGAAGGATACCCGGCCTATCTGGGGAGCAGGCTGGCGCAGTTTTATGAGAGGGCTGGCCGCGTCATTTCCCTGGGAAAGGAGGGGAGAGAGGGGACGCTTTCTGTGATTGGAGCTGTTTCGCCTCCGGGCGGGGATATCTCGGAACCGGTTTCCCAGGCGACGCTGCGGATCGTCAAGGTGTTCTGGGGTCTGGATTCCTCCCTGGCTTACAAGAGACATTTTCCGGCCGTCAACTGGCTGACCAGTTATTCTCTGTATACAGATAACCTGTCCGGATGGTTTAAAAGTCAGGTTCACGAAGACTGGATGGACTGCCGCGGGCGCATCCTGCGGCTGCTCCAGGAAGAAGCGGAACTGCAGGAGATTGTACAGCTGGTGGGCATGGACGCGCTTTCCGCGCCGGACCGCCTGAAGCTGGAAGCGGCCCGGTCCGTCCGGGAAGATTTTCTGCATCAGAATTCCTTCCATGAGGTGGACACGTATACGCCCCTGGAAAAACAGTACCGGATGATGAAGCTGGTGCTCCTGTACTATGAAAGCTGCGCGGAGGCTCTGCAGCGGGGAGCGGAGGTGGAAAAGCTGGAGAGACTTCCGGTCAGGGAGCAGATCGGCCGTTTTAAATACGTCCGGAATGAGGAGACTGAACGTATGTATGAAGAAATCCGAAGACAGCTTGAGAAGGAGCTGGAGCAGCTTACCGCAAAGGAGGTCGTATAGCATGCCGAGGGAATACAGAACGATTCAGGAAGTGGCCGGACCTCTGATGATGGTCTCCGGCGTGGAACAGGTGGCTTACGATGAACTGGGAGAAATCCTGCTGGCCAACGGGGAGACACGGCGTTGCAGAGTGCTGGAGATTGACGGGAGCCATGCGGTGGTGCAGCTTTTTGAGAACTCCGCGGGCATCAATCTGTCCAACAGCAGGGTGCGTTTTCTGGGACACAGCATGGAACTGGGAGTCTCGGAGGACATGACGGGCAGGGTTTTTGACGGGCTGGGCCGTCCGCTGGACGGAGGGCCGGAGATCCTGCCGGAAATGCGCATGGATATTAACGGCACAGCCATGAATCCTGCAGCCAGGAGCTATCCCCAGGAATTTATTCAGACAGGGATCTCGGCCATTGACGGGCTGAATACCCTGGTCCGGGGGCAGAAGCTTCCTATCTTTTCGGCCAGCGGTCTGCCCCATGCCCGCCTTGCGGCGCAGATTGCCCGGCAGGCCAGGGTTCGCGGAACGGAGGAACCTTTCGCGGTAGTCTTCGCGGCCATGGGCATTACTTTTGAGGAGGCAGACTTTTTTATCCAGAGCTTCCGCGAGACAGGGGCTCTGGAGCGGACAGTGCTTTTCATTAATCTGGCTGATGATCCGGCTGTGGAGCGAATTTCCACGCCGCGGATGGCGCTTACGGCGGCGGAATATCTGGCATTTGAAAAAGATATGCACGTGCTGGTGATCCTGACGGATATCACCAACTATGCCGATGCACTGCGGGAAATTTCCGCAGCGAGAAAGGAGGTTCCGGGCCGCCGGGGCTATCCGGGATATATGTATACAGATCTGGCCAATCTGTACGAGAGGGCCGGAAGACAGAAGGGAAAGAAGGGATCTATCACCATGATTCCCATTCTCACCATGCCCGAGGACGACAAGACCCATCCTATTCCGGATCTGACCGGTTACATTACAGAGGGACAGATTATCTTGAGCCGCGAGCTCTACCGGAAGAATGTGGAACCGCCCATTGATGTGCTGCCCAGCCTCTCCCGGCTGAAGGATAAGGGGATCGGTGAAGGGAAGACCCGGGAGGATCACGCCAATACCATGAACCAGCTCTTTTCCGCTTATGCCAGGGGCAAGGAGGCCAAGGAACTGATGGTGGTTCTGGGGGAGGCAGCTCTGACGGAGATGGACCGGCAGTACGCGGACTTTGCGGATGCCTTTGAAGAGCAGTACGTTTCTCAGGGCTATGCGGCCAACCGAAGCATTGAGGAGACCCTGGATCTGGGATGGAAGCTCCTATCACGTCTGCCGCGGGCAGAACTGAAGCGGATCGACGACCGGTTCCTGGATCAGTATTACGGAAAACAGGAGGAGGGATGACCCATGGCGTCTGCCCATGTAAATCCGACGCGGATGGAGCTGACGCGCCAGAAAAAAAGGCTGGCCACGGCCACCCGGGGGCACAAGCTTCTGAAGGATAAGCGGGACGAGCTGATGCGCCGGTTTATGGAGCTGGTGAGAGAAAACAAGCGTCTGCGGGAAAAAGTAGAAGCAGGGATCCTGGCGGCCAATAAAAATTTTGCCCTGGCCCGTGCTTCCTCCTCCGATCAGGTGCTGAACACGGCGCTGCTGGCCCCGAAGCAGGCCGTATATCTGGAAGCGCAGCCGCGGAATGTAATGAGTGTGGAGATCCCGGCGTTTCAGGTGAAAACCAGGACAGCAGATGCCGGCGATATTTACAGCTACGGCTTTGCCTATACTTCCGGGGAGCTGGACAGCGCGGTGCGGGAACTGTCCGGCCTGCTGCCGGATATGCTCCGGCTGGCGGAAACGGAGAAAGCCTGTCAGCTTCTGGCGGCGGAGATTGAAAAAACACGGCGCCGTGTTAACGCCCTGGAGCATGTGATGATTCCCGATGCCAGGGAGAAGATCCGGTATATTTCCATGAAGCTGGATGAGAATGAGCGAAGTACGCAGATCCGCCTTATGAAGGTGAAGGATCTGATGCTGGAGGAGACAAGACAGGAGAGATTAAAGGAGCAGTAAAAGGCAGGACGCCCCGGGAAAGGGGCGTCCTGTTCCTGTTTTTGGAAATGAAAATGCATAAAAAAGGTGTTGACAAACATTATTAACAGTGCTAGAATCACTCCGTAATAATTTTTAACAAATATGTAATAATTTCGGAGGGCAAAAAAGATCTGGCTTTCCGGTCGGCGTCAGGAGATGCCGGAAGAATGGAGGTATGTATGAAACGCAGATCGAAGAATGCAGCAGTAGTCGGAGGCGCTGTAGCGCTGAGTCTGATGATGGCAGCACCGGTTTATGCAGCAACAGAAAATAGTACAGAAAGTACGAAGGCAGACAGCCGCGGGACGGCGGCACAGGCAGCGGATGAAATCACAGTGATGGATACAGAAGCCTGGGCGGACAAAGCTGCCGCCAATGTACAGACGTATGGAAATATCAGAACAGCGGCTTCCGAGGACGCCGGGATCGCGGGTGTGATCCTGCCGGGCTGTGAAGCGGAGGTTCTGGGAACAGAGGGAGACTGGACCCATATCCGGTCCGGCAGCATCGAGGGCTATATCCGCACGGATCTGCTGGTATTCGGTGAAGAGGCCAGAGTACATTACAAGAATGTGTACGGCTTTGACGGAACCGTTACGGCGGATGTGCTGAATGTCCGCGCGGAGGCTACTACAGAAAGTAAGGTTCTGGATCAGGAAACAGAGGGTGAAACCGTGAAGATCCTGGAGGAGTCCGACGGCTGGTACAAGATTGACCATAACGGAGAAGAAGCGTATCTGTTCGCGGAGTACGTGGATCTGGGAGAGCTTTCCCATCAGGCTATGACGGAGGAGGAATATCAGCAGAAGCTGGCTGAGGAAGAAGCGGCCCGTCAGGCGGCGGAGGCCGCGGCCCAGGCGGAAGCGGCTGCCCAGGCTGCGTCATCCAGCCGGAGCGTATCTGTAAGCAGCAGCGAGCTGGATCTTCTGGCAGCGCTGATCCAGTGTGAGGCCGGCGGCGAGAGCCGTACCGGAAAGGTTGCCGTGGGAGCGGTTGTGCTGAACCGCGTGGCCAGCGGCTCCTTCCCCAACAGCATCACCGAGGTGATTTACCAGAGCGGACAGTTTACACCGGCCTATTCCGGAGCTCTGTCCAGCGTACTGGCTTCCGGAGCCAGAAGCGACTGCTATGAAGCCGCCCAGGCCGCCCTCAACGGCGAGAATCCGGTGGGAGGCTGCCTGTACTTCAACAGCGGCTACGGCCAGGGCATTCAGATTGGATACCAGCACTTTTATTAATAAGTAAGTCCTGAAAAATACCAGGGCGATCCCGGGCATCCCTGCCGGTCAGAAAAACCGGCGGGGATGCTTTTATAATTTTTCAGCGGGCAGCTGTCTGCGGTTTCAGAGAGGTTTTGACGCAATAGAAAAGAGAGAAACTGAACACGTCCGTTCCGGAACGTCTCTGACTCATCAGTTTCCCTCTTCGATATATATTTTCGCATCACCATCCTCCGGTGCCTGCGTGGGCTCGGCCCTGAACCGGGAATCTCTTAACGGGATGGAAACCATCTTTCCTTTCCCCTGTCCCGAATATAAATAAAGTGTACCGCCGAAATGTGTCAGGAATTTGTCCGTTCTGCAAAAACTCTCCGAAAAAAATCTTAAATATCTTTAAACTCCCTGAACATACTATTTCTGAGAACCGGAGTCTTTCATCCCCCATGGACAAATGGATTGTGTTTTGAAATAAAATATAGTATGATAAAGCCGTATAAGCAATTTTGTTTTCCGGCTGTTTCCGGGAACAAAGAAGGGAGAAAGTGTGAATCCGATTATTTGGCTGATTATTCTGGTGGTGCTCCTTTTTATTGAGATCGTAACGCTGGGGCTGTCCACCATCTGGTTTGCGGGCGGAGCCCTGGCGGCTTTTATCGCGGCTCTGGCGGGAGGCGGCCTTGCGCTGCAGGTGATCCTGTTTCTGGCGGTGTCGCTGGTGCTGCTGCTGTTTACGAGGCCGGTGGTCATGCGGTATCTGAATGCCAACAAGACCGCCACCAACGTGGACAGCCTGATCGGAGCCCAGGCGATTGTCAGCAAGCCCATCAACAATCTGCTGGGCCAGGGGGAGGTTCTTGTCAACGGAAATCCCTGGAGCGCCCGGAGCGCGGAGGAGAACGGAGCGATTGAAAAAGATGCGGTCGTGCATGTTGTCCGCATCGACGGAGTAAAGCTGATCGTGGAGAGAAGGGGAGGTGAGCCGAATGTTTGATAACATTGCGGGAATTATTGTTCTGGTTGTTTTTCTGATTCTGGTGCTGCTGGTGGTTGCTTCCTGTATTAAGATTGTGCCCCAGGCCAAGGCGTTTGTCATTGAGCAGCTGGGGGCCTACAAGGTAACCTGGGGAACCGGCCTTCATTTTAAGCTGCCCTTTGTGGAGCGGGTGGCCAAGCGGGTAAATCTGAAGGAGCAGGTGGTGGACTTCCCGCCCCAGCCGGTAATCACCAAGGATAACGTGACCATGCGGATCGATACGGTAATCTTTTTCCAGATCACGGATCCGAGACTGTTCAGCTATGGAGTGGAAAATCCCATTATGGCCATTGAGAATCTGACGGCCACCACCCTCCGGAATATTATCGGTGAGATGGAGCTGGATGAGACGCTGACTTCCCGGGAGATTATCAATACCAAGATGCGGTCCGCCCTGGATATTGCCACAGACCCCTGGGGCATTAAGGTAAACCGCGTGGAGCTGAAAAACATCATGCCTCCGGCGGCTATTCAGGAAGCCATGGAGAAACAGATGAAGGCGGAGCGGGAGCGCCGGGAGGCGATCCTCATCGCGGAAGGCGAGAAGAAATCCACCATATTAGTGGCAGAGGGAAAGAAGGAGTCTGCCATCCTGGACGCGGAGGCGGAGAAGCAGGCGCAGATCCTGCGGGCGGAAGCGGAGAAGGAAAAGAGAATTAAAGAGGCAGAAGGAGAGGCGGAGGCCATTCTGAAGGTACAGCAGGCCAACGCGGACGGTATCCGCATGCTGAAGGAGGCGGGAGCCGATGAGGCGGTGCTGACCCTCAAGAGCCTGGAGGCTCTGGGAGAGATGGCCAACGGGTCCGCAACAAAGATTATTGTTCCGTCAGATCTGCAGGGAATTGCCAGCCTGGCCACTTCCCTGAAGGAAATTATGACAGACAAGGAGAAGGCTGGCGGGAAATAAGAGGCCCGGGCCGGACGACAGGAGGATAAGAAAATGAATTTAAAAGGCCGGAATTTTTTAACGCTGAAGGATTTTACTCCGGAGGAGATCACCTATCTGCTGGATCTGGCGGCAGAGCTGAAGGATAAAAAGAAAAGGGGAGTGCCGGTGGATACCCTGCGGGGAAAAAATATCGCGCTGATTTTTGAAAAAACCAGTACCAGAACCCGCTGTGCCTTTGAGGTGGCGGCCCATGATCTGGGTATGGGAACCACCTACCTGGATCCCGCAGGCTCCCAGATCGGAAAGAAGGAGAGCATCCCGGATACAGCCCGGGTGCTGGGCCGCATGTTTGACGGGATCGAGTACCGGGGATTCGGCCAGGAGATCGTAGAGGACCTGGCCAGGTACGCAGGTGTTCCCGTGTGGAACGGACTGACCAACGAGTACCACCCCACCCAGATCCTGGCGGATATGCTGACCATCCGGGAGCATTTCGGACATCTGAAGGATATACGCCTGGTGTATATGGGGGACGCCCGCTACAATATGGGCAACTCCCTGATGATCGGCTGCGCGAAGCTGGGCATGCATTTTACCGCCTGCGCGCCGGGAGCGTATTTCCCCAATCCGGAGCTGGTGGCCCGGTGCGAGCGCTGGGCGGAGGAAAGCGGCGGCACCATTACCCTGACGGAAAATGTGGTGGCAGCCACCAGGGGAGCCGACGTGATCTATACGGACGTATGGGTTTCCATGGGAGAGCCGGACGAGGTGTGGGAGGAGCGGATCCGCGATCTGAGTCCCTACAAGGTGACGGCCAGAGTTATGGAAAACGCGGGACCCCAGGCTATCTTCCTCCACTGTCTGCCCGCTTTCCACGATCTGAAGACGAAGATCGGAAAGGAAATCCAGGAAAAGTACGGTCTGGAAGACATGGAAGTGACAGACGAAGTATTTGAATCCTCCCAGTCTAAAGTATTTGATGAGGCGGAAAACCGGATGCACACCATCAAGGCTGTGATGGCGGCTACCCTGGGGGCTGTATGAGTTTGGAGAGATTAAAGACAGAGAAGATCGAGCGCCGGCTGAAGGAGAGCGAAGCCGGCTGCTCTCTTTTTTACAGGGAAACCGTGGATTCCACCAATGACTGGGCCAAAAAGGAAGGACAGGCAGGGGCAAAGGAGGGAAGCATTTATCTGGCGGAGCGCCAGGCGGCCGGCAAGGGAAGGCGCGGGCGCATCTGGGAATCGCCGGCCGGCACATCCCTTTCCATGAGCCTGCTGCTGCGTCCCGGCGTCCGCCGGGAGCACGTATCCATGCTGACGCTTGTCATGGGACTGGCGGCTGCCCGGGGAATCCGGCAGGTTTCCGGTCTGGAAGCAGAGATTAAATGGCCCAACGACGTGGTGTACGGGGGAAAGAAGCTCTGCGGGATCCTGACGGAGCTGGCTCCCCGGGGAGACTTTGTGGTGATCGGAACCGGCATCAACGTCAATACGGAAGAATTTCCGGAAGCTCTGCGGGACAGGGCCACCTCCCTGTATCTGGAACTGGGCAGAAAGGTTTCCAGGGAGGAGACGGCGGCAGCGGTGTTCACGGAATTTTTCCGGTATTACCGCAGGTTTCTGGAGACGGAAAATCTGGAGCTGTTCCGGGAGGATTATAACAGTCTGCTGGCCAACCGGGGGCGCCATGTGCGGGTGATGGACCTGCGGACCCCCTTCGAGGGCACGGCTCTGGGAATCAATGAGCTGGGCGAGCTGCTGGTCCGCCGGGACGATACCGGGGAGACGGAGGCGGTCTACGCGGGGGAAGTCTCTGTCAGGGGAATCTACGGATATGTGTGATACATAGAAGAAGGAGAATATATGGAAGAAAATACAGTGCTGTGCGGTGCCAATGCTTATGAGCAAAAGTACTACTTTAACCCGGATTTTGAGAGCCTGCCCCAGGCCATCCAGGATGAGCTCCACATTATGTGCGTGCTGTTTACGGAGGAGATCGGGGGGATCTTTACAGTGGAATTTACGCCGTAGGGAGAGCTGGAATTCCGGACGGAGGCCATCGAGGCAGATGCTATGTACGATGAGATCGGCGGCGCCTTAAGAATCAAGGAACTGCGCCGGGAGAAGGAGGAGCTGTTCCGTTCCCTGGAGCTGTTTTACAAGGTGTTCTTTCTGGGAGAGGATGTGGAAGGATGAAGCCTCTCTGGATCGGAAATGTGAAGATTGAGAAGCCTCTGGCGCTGGCGCCCATGGCGGGAGTAACGGACCAGCCCTTCCGCCTGCTCTGCCGGGAACAGGGGGCCGGGCTGGTCTGCACGGAGATGGTCAGCGCCAAGGCTATTTTATATAAGAATAAAAATACGGGGATGCTGATGGCCATTGACGAAAAGGAGCGGCCGGCGGCCCTGCAGCTTTTCGGCTGTGAGCCGGAAGTGATGGCCGAGGCCGCCCGTCAGATCGAAGAGCGGAACTTTGATATTCTGGATGTGAATATGGGCTGCCCTGTCCCCAAGGTGGTCAATAACGGGGAAGGCTCCGCCCTGATGAAAAATCCGAAGCTGGCGGGTGAGATCGTGAAGGCCCTGGTAAAAGCGGTGAAAAAACCGGTGACGGTCAAGATACGAAAAGGCTTTGACGGGGAGCATGTCAACGCGGTGGAGATGGCAAAGATCCTGGAGGACGCGGGGGCGGCGGCCATTGCCGTCCATGGACGAACCCGGGAACAGTTTTACTCCGGAAGGGCGGACTGGGAGATTATCCGCCGGGTAAAAGAGGCGGTGTCCATACCGGTAATCGGAAACGGAGATGTGGACAGTCCGGATGCGGCCGCGGCTCTGCTGCGGGAAACAGGCTGTGACGGAGTGATGATCGCCAGAGGAGCCCAGGGAAATCCCTGGATCTTTTCCAGAGTTCTCCGTTATCTGGAGGACGGAACTTTGCTGCCGCTGCCGGACAGGCAGGAGGTAAAGGAAATGATTTTCCGCCATGGGGCCATGCTCATCGCGGCCAAGGGTGAATATACTGGGATCCGGGAGATGCGGAAGCATGTGGCCTGGTACACCGCCGGATTCCCCCATTCGGCAAAGCTGAGAGGCCGGATCAATACGGTGGAAAGCCTGGCAGAACTGCGGGAGGTACTGGAGAGCCTGTAAATAAGGGGATTTTCCTCAGATTTTTGTGGAAAATCTCCTTGTTTTCTATCTTGACAATCGGGCGGCGCAGGCTTATAATACCTTAATTGTTAAGATGAGAGAAAGTATACCCAGAAGAGAGACAATTCCCGCTTGATGAAGTAATGCAGGGAGTATTTTTTTGTTGTGCGGGAGCGGGACCCGCGCGGAATCAATTACAGAAAGGAAGCGGATTCATATGGAAGAAAAAAAGAATATATTGACCTATGCCGGCCTTCGCAAGCTGGAGGACGAGCTCCATGATCTGAAGGTTAACAAGAGAAAAGAAGTGGCTGAGAAGATTAAGGAGGCCCGGGAGCAGGGTGACCTGTCCGAGAATGCCGAGTATGATGCCGCCAAGGACGAGCAGAGAGACATCGAAGCGCGTATTGAGGAGATCGAGAAGATTCTCAAGAACGCGGAGGTCGTCGTGGAGGACGAGGTGGACTCCGACAAGATCAACATCGGCTGCAAGGTCAGCGTGTATGATATGGAGTTTGATGAAGAGATGGATTTCTCCATTGTCGGTTCCACGGAGGCCAACAGCCTGCAGGGAAAGATTTCCAATGAGTCTCCGGTGGGCAAGGCGCTGATCGGCGCCAGGGTAGGGGATATTGTCAGCGTGGAATCTCCTGCGGGGCAGATGGAATACAAGGTACTGTCCATCGAGAGAAACGTCTGATACACGGTAATTGAAAATATTTTACAGAGAAACGGAGAAGAGAGATGGCAGAGCAGAAGAAGCAGACACAGGAACAGGATCTGAACCACCTTCTGAAGGTGCGCCGTGAGAAGCTCACGGAGCTTCAGGCCGGGGGAAAGGATCCCTTTCAGATCACAAAGTACGATGTGACGCATCACAGCCAGGAAATTAAAGATAATTTTGAAAGCCTTGAGGACAAAGAGGTGTCCGTGGCAGGCAGAATGATGAGCAAGCGTGTGATGGGCAAGGCTTCTTTCTGCCATGTGCAGGACCTGCAGGGCATGATCCAGTGTTATGTGGCCCGGGACAACGTGGGCGAGGAGCCCTATAAAGAATTCAAAAAGCTGGATATCGGAGATATCATCGGCGTGAAGGGAACGGTTTTCCGGACAAAGACGGGAGAAATTTCCATCCATGTAACGGAGCTCACCCTGCTTTCCAAGAGCCTGCAGATCCTTCCGGAAAAATTCCACGGTCTGACCAACACGGATCTCCGCTACCGTCAGAGATATGTGGATCTGATTATGAACAGCGAGGTGAAGGACACCTTTATCAAGCGTTCGAAAATTATTGCCAGCATCCGGAGTTACCTGAACAGCCAGGGCTTTCTGGAGGTGGAGACTCCCATGCTGGTGGCCAATGCCGGCGGCGCCGCCGCCCGTCCCTTTGAGACGCATTTTAACGCGCTGGACGAGGACTTTAAGCTCCGTATTTCTCTGGAGCTGTATCTGAAGCGTCTGATCGTGGGCGGCCTGGAAAGGGTGTACGAGATCGGCCGGGTGTTCCGGAATGAGGGACTGGATACCCGCCACAATCCGGAATTTACCCTGATGGAGCTGTACCAGGCGTATACGGATTACAACGGCATGATGGATCTTACAGAAAACCTGTACCGCCATGTAGCCCAGGAGGTTCTGGGCACCACCAGGATTGTCTACAACGGCGTGGAGATGGATCTGGGTCAGCCCTTCCGCCGCATCACCATGGTGGAGGCAGTGAAGGAGTATGCCGGCGTGGACTGGGATCAGGTGGAAACCCTGGAACAGGCCAGAGAACTGGCAAAGGAGCACCATGTGGAATATGAGGAGCGCCATAAGAAGGGCGATATCCTGAATCTGTTCTTTGAAACATTTGCTGAGGAGCACATGATCCAGCCGACATTTGTGATGGATCATCCCATTGAGATTTCTCCGCTGACCAAGAAGAAACCGGGCAATCCCGATTACGTGGAGCGGTTTGAATTCTTTATGAACGGCTGGGAGATGGCCAACGCCTACTCGGAGCTGAACGATCCCATTGACCAGAGAGAGCGGTTTGCCCAGCAGGACGCTAACGCGGCGGCGGGCGATGAGGAAGCCGAGCATACGGATGAGGATTTCCTGAACGCTCTGGAGATCGGTATGCCCCCCACGGGAGGCATCGGCTTCGGCATCGACCGGATGTGCATGCTGCTGACGGACAGCGCCGCTATCCGGGATGTGCTGCTGTTCCCCACAATGAAGAGCCTGGGCGGAAACGAGACATCGAAAAAAGCGGAGGAAGAAAAGCCCGCGGAAAAGCTGGATCTTTCCAAAGTGAAGATCGAGCCGCTGTTTGAGGAGTTTGTGGATTTTGACACCTTCAGCAAGTCGGATTTCCGGGCCGTGAAGGTAAAAGCCTGCGAGGCCGTGCCCAAGAGTAAGAAGCTCCTGAAGTTCGTGCTGGATGACGGCACCGGCACAGACCGGGTGATCTTAAGCGGCATTCACGAGTATTATGAGCCGGAAGAGCTGGTGGGAAAGACCTGCATCGCCATTGTAAATCTTCCGCCCCGGAAGATGATGGGCATCGATTCCTGCGGCATGCTGATCTCCGCGGTGCACGAGTATGACGGCCGGGAAGGCTTAAATCTGCTGATGGTGGATGATCGGATTCCGGCAGGGGCGAAGCTGTATTAAGAGCTTTTTTACGTAAACCATTGAGTGAATTGCCTTCTCATAAAAGCCTTTATGGCATTTTATCTCATAATTCATTTGAAAAAAATTTTATCCCCCTTTTCCGGCTGTGTGCCGGATAAGGGGGATTTTTGTCAATGACTGATTGCTGGATATAGTATGATATGCATATACTATGCTGCCCTCATGGGAAACCACAGAGCCGGGCGGCTTACCCTCTGATTGTTCGGAGGGGCTTACCCTCCAGACGAAAGAAAGGAGGGTTGCCAATGGTTACATATTCGGATTTAATCCAGATAGGTATACGCATTGTTGCTCTTGTTTACGAGATTATCAAGGATAAAAGGAAATAGCCGCCACTACTGCAATAGCGACGGCTGCATTTAGTTTAGCTACAAACTATTGAGGGCAGGCCGCTTCTGTGGCTTTCCCTTTTCTTGTTTCAAATATAGCACGTCTGGGAGCAGGTCGCAAGTTCTTAATCTTCCTTATCTGGTATACCGTATTCAAAAATGAAAGTTTTTTATGAAATCTTGACAAACAGAGGAGGGCAGGATATATTTATATCGTAAGTAGTAAGTAATAAGTGGATATATACGGAGGCATCGCTATGAAAAATTTATCGACGACCCAGCAGTATTTTTTATGTGTCCTGAAGAAAAATGGAAAAATCTCAAGTTTTGAAATAGAGAAGACGACCTGCCTGGCCGCTTCCGCCGTGGTGGAGCTTTTGATGGATGGTGTTTTGACCCTTGACGGGAAAAAGCTGTCTGTTCAGGCGGCCTTGCCGGAGCATAAACGCTATCTGCGCCAGGTTTATGACATCGTTGCGAGAAAGCAGCCGGTAAAGTTTGAAAGTGTTGTGGAATGTTTTTCTTTTAACTTTACAGATAAATATATAAACGGACTGGTGGAAGACCTTGGAGAATCCCTTGCAAAGCTGAACTGTGTGCAGCAGGAAAAAGGCGGCTTTCTGAATGGAAAGACGGTCTATATTCCCAATGCGGCCGATGTGGATCTTATTGTGCAGAACATCCGCGCGGAGCTTTTGGAAGACGGGGAACTTTCGGAAGACATTGTGGTTTTAACCGCCCTGTTAAATAAAAGCGGGGATCTGCAGAGATATTTTTCTTCCTATGAAAAACAGGCTCTGAAAAAGCGGCTGAAGGAGATCCGGGAGAATCCTCAGAATGAGCTGATTCATAAAGCGGCGGAGTATATCGAGACACTGTTCTTTTTGTTTATTGCGGCGATTTCCTGATAAAGGAAGGTGGGCAGGATGTCAAGGCAGAGGACGATGGAAGCCATCCTGGCTTCGGAGTATGTCACCATTGGAGAACTGGTGCGGCTGACCGGAGCCCGGTACAGCACGCTAAAGTTTTATACGGAAGAGGGTTTTCTTCCTTTTGTTCAGGAAGGGACAAACCTGACACGCCGGTATCCTAGGGAAAAAACGGTGGAGCGCATTGCCTGTATTAAGCGTCTGCGGGATCAGAAGAAAACTATTCCCCAGATTAAAGAAATTTTGCAGGAAAAGGATAAGAGTGTTTAAGAGAGTTTGAGGTTTGGCCAAACGCAGGCCGGTAAGTATAAAGCAAAGGGTAATAACAGTGAAACGAATGGAGACTTCTGCCGGAGGTCTCCATTTTTTATAATAAAGAAGATCCTATTTTGACACAACGAACAACAAACAGCAGGAGGAAAAATGAAAGCAAAAATCTTTCAGACCATTGCGGTGTGCATGACGGTGTGTATGCTGGTTGCCTGCGGAAACGGGCAGGAAGAAAGAAACAGCATATCTGCAGATGCATTACAGGCCATACCGGAAGAATACAAGGATGCGGCAGAGCATCCCGGCATGCTGAACAGGCTGGTGTATGAAACCTGGGAATCCTTTACCTATGAAGCGCATACGCAGCGGCTGACCAAAGAAGCCTGGGTATATCTGCCTTATGGTTATTCGGAAGAGCAGCAGTACAATGTATTTTACCTCAGTCACGGCGGCTGGAGCAATGAAACAACGATTATGGGGACAGATCAGAACCCGACCTATTTTAAAAACGTGATTGACCATGCCATAGAAGACGGGAAAATGCAGCCGATGATCCTCGTGTTCCCCACTTACAACAATACGAGTGAAAGTGACAGCGGAGATTACAGTCTGGCGCTTCAGCTGACGGATCAGTTCCATCAGGAACTGGTAAACGATCTGATCCCGACGGTGGAAAGCCGTTACAGTACCTATGCGGAAGATGTTACGCCGGAGAGCCTGAAAGCCAGCCGCAGCCACAGAGGGTTTGGGGGATTTTCCATGGGCTCTGTGAATACAGGGTGTACCTTCCGCTACTGTCTGGACTATTTCCGTTATTTCATGCCCATGAGCGGCAGCTATACGTCGGACGGTGATTTTATCGAGGAGATTGTCAGAGAACAGGGGTACGGGCCGGAGGATTTCTTTATTTTCGCGGCGTCCGGAACAGAAGATTTTGCCTACCGCGCATTCCGGAACCAGATCGATGCAATGGAAAATGCCTCCGGAGGAATCTTCCGTTCCGGACGGTCAGAACCGGGTGGCGGTGCGGTGCAAAAGCATGGAAACTCAGTGAAGATTTGCAAAGGAGCGGGTCTGACACTTCCCGCAAAATGTCCGAAAATCCGACAGTTTTTAAATGCCGCCATAAAATCCGACAATCTTCGCGCCACGTCCTAAAAATTGGCATATGAGCGGAAATGTCCGTGTATTTATCTGGAAATTCATCCTACAATAAGGCCATGAAAGCTCCCGCAGAAAAAAATATTTTTAAGGCTGCGGCAGGGAACATGGAAAGGATGGGTCATAAGATATGAAGATGAGCAGTAAAATTAAAAACGCGGCAATTTCCACGGCCATACAGACGGCCCTGGATTATCTGGAAAAGGATCCGGAGAAGAACGCTCCGAAGATCATGGATCTGGTAGATAAACTGACGCCGGAGGGCTGGTATGAGAGCCAGAGAAGGCTGATCCGGCAGGCCATTGAGGAGAAAGGGAACTGGTATCAGCTGATCCTGAAGATCTACGAGCTGGATCCCGGCGTGAGAAAGGCCTTTTTTACGAATTTCATTACCAACGCCAGCCTGAAGGGCAGCGCGCTTCAGCATGAAACGGCGGAAAAGAACAACTGCAACGTGCCCTGGGCGATCCTGCTGGATCCCACATCGGCCTGCAATATGCACTGTACCGGCTGCTGGGCCGCAGAGTACGGGCACAAGCTGAACCTTTCTCTGGAGACCATTGATTCCATTATCACCCAGGGAAAGCAGATGGGAACCTACATGTACATTTATACGGGCGGGGAACCGCTGGTCCGCAAAAAAGACCTGATTAAAATCTGTGAGATGCATCCGGACTGCGAATTCCTGTGCTTCACCAACGGAACGCTCATTGACGAAGAGTTCTGCCAGGATATGCTGCGGGTAAAGAACTTTGTCCCGGCCATCAGCCTGGAGGGCTTTGAGGAGGCAAATGACAGCCGCCGGGGAGCGGGTGTGTACCAGAAGGTAATGAAAGCCATGGAGCTTATGCGGAGCCACAGGCTGGCCTTCGGCGTGTCAGTCTGCTACACGAGCCGGAATTACGAGGACGTTTCCAGCGAGGCCTTTTACGATAGAATCATTGATATGGGCGCGCTGTTTGTATGGTTTTTCCATTACATGCCCGTGGGGAATGCGGCTTCCCCGGAACTGCTTCTGAAGCCGGAGCAGAGGGAGGTCATGTACCGCAGGCTCCGGGAATACCGGAGCACCAAGGCGATTTTCGGCATGGATTTTCAGAATGACGGCCAGTACGTGGGCGGATGCATTGCCGGCGGCCGCTATTATCTGCACATCAATGCCAAGGGAGATGTGGAGCCCTGCGTATTTATTCACTATTCCAATGCCAACATTCATGACTGCACGCTGCTGGAGGCGTTGAAGAGCCCGCTGTTCCAGGCTTACCACGATAACCAGCCCTTCAACCGCAATCATCTGCGGCCCTGCCCCATGCTGGAAAATCCGGAGCGCCTGCGCAGGCTGGTCAGGGACAGCGGCGCGGTCAGCACGGATTACGAAGCGCCGGAAACCGTTGATCATCTCTGCGACAAGTGTGAAGCCTACGCGGAGAACTGGCGGCCTGCCGCGGAAAGACTGTGGGCGGAGTCCCATCCGCAGGAGCAGCAGGAAGGGGCCCCGGCGGCAAAATAAGAGGAAGCAGGAAAGACATTTCCGGATCCGGTCCGGAGATGTCTTTTTTGATATTTACATGTGTCTTGACACATGTCCGGAAGGGTGCTACAATGGCGGCAGTCTGAAAAAAGAAAAATATTGGAGATACAGAAGCGATGGATGAATTTTTTGATGTGGTCATTGTGGGAACCGGGGCGGCAGGCCTTTACTGCGCTCTGAACCTTCCGGAGCGGATGACTGTGCTGATCCTGACAAAGCAGAAGGCGGATGAGAGCGATTCCTTTCTGGCCCAGGGCGGTATCTGCATGCTGCGGGGGGAGGAAGATTACGCGCTCTATATGGAGGACACCCTGCGGGCCGGCCATTATGAAAACGACCGGGGAGCGGTGGACCTGATGATCCGTTCTTCCAACAGTGTAATCCGGGATCTGGTGCGCCGGGGCGTGCGCTTTGCCCGCCACGGGGACGGAAGCCTGGACTTTACCCGGGAGGGAGCCCACTCCCGGCCCAGGATTTTGTACCATGAGGATGTGACTGGACGGGAAATCACCCAGACCCTTCTGGAAGAGGTGCTTCGCCGGGATAATCTGCTCCTTCGGGAAAATACGGCAATGCTGGATTTTATCAGTGATGACGCGGTCTGCGGCGGCGTGGTGGCGGCCGGGCCGGACGGAGTTCCCTATACGGTGGGGGCCGGGGCTGTGGTGCTGGCCTGCGGAGGGATCGGAGGCCTGTACAGGAATTCCACGAATTTTCCCCATATTACCGGGGACGCCCTGGCCATGGCCATGCGCCATAAAGTGGCGGTGGAGCATCTGGACTACATACAGATCCATCCCACCACGCTGTATTCCAAAAAAACGGGAAGACGCTTCCTGATCTCGGAGTCGGCCCGTGGAGAGGGGGCCCTTCTCTACGACAAAAACGGACAGAGATTTACGGATGAGCTTCAGCCCCGGGATCTGTTAAGCCAGGCCATCTACAGGCAGATGGAGCGGGACGGCACGGACTTTGTCTGGGAGGATCTGCGTCCCCTGGGAAGAGAGACGCTTAAGGTACACTTCCCCAATATCTGCCATCACTGTCAGGATGAAGGCTTCGATGTACTGCATGAGCCCATTCCCGTGGTGCCGGCCCAGCACTATTTTATGGGCGGGATCAAAGTGGATTTAAGCAGCCGCACCGCCATGCCCGGGCTCTACGCCTGCGGCGAGATCAGCTGCAACGGCGTCCACGGACGGAACCGGCTGGCCAGCAATTCCCTGCTGGAATCCCTGGTCTTTGCACAGCGGGCCGCGGATGATATACTGTTTGGAGAAACACCTGCCTTTGGAGGAAAGGCGCCGGATCTGGCTCCCTACCGGGAACAGGAACCGCTGTTTGCCGCCTACCGCCAGGAGGTACGGAATGCGATCGAAAGGATGAGAAAGAGCCATGAATGAGATTAGCCTGAAATTAAACGCAGATGATTTGATCCTGCAGGCGCTGCGGGAGGACATGCCGGGGGAGGACGTCTCCACCAACGCGGTAATGCCGGAGGCCTGCGCCGGAACGGTAGACCTGATTGCCAAGGAGGACGGCATTGTGGCCGGTCTGGATGTGTTTGCCAGGGTCTTTACGCTGCTGGATGCGGAGACGCGGATAGAATTTTTCTGCAAAGACGGCGACGCGGTCCGGAAGGGACAGAAGCTGGCCGTGGTAAACGGAGATATCCGGGTGCTGCTCTCCGGGGAGCGGGTGGCCCTGAATTATCTGCAGCGCATGAGCGGCATCGCTACCTATACCCACGAGATGGCCGCGCTGCTTGCGGGAACCGGCATTACCCTGCTGGATACCAGAAAGACCAGCCCCAACAACCGGGTCTTTGAAAAGTACGCGGTTCGGGTGGGAGGCGGCGCCAACCACCGGACCGGTCTTTCGGACGGCGTGCTGCTGAAGGATAACCACATCGGAGCGGCCGGCGGCGTGGCCCGGGCGGTGCAGATGGCCAGAGCCTACGCGCCTTTTGTGCGGAAGATTGAGGTGGAGACAGAGACCCTGGATCAGGTAAAGGAGGCGGTGGAAGCCGGCGCGGACATTATCATGCTGGACAATATGAGTGACGCGGATATGAAAAAGGCCGTGGAGCTCATTGGCGGGCGGGCGAAAACCGAGTGCTCCGGAAACGTGACGCGGGAGAACATCGCCCGGCTGGCAGATATCGGCGTGGACTACGTATCCAGCGGCGCTCTGACCCATTCGGCGCCGATCCTGGATCTGTCCATGAAGCATCTGCGTCCGGTCAGCCGGGAGGTGGAGTCATGACTACCGCGGAGAGACGCAGGGAGATCCTGCAGATTTTATCCGGGGCAGGGGATCCGGTGGCGGCCAGGGATCTGGCGGCCAGGTTCGGGGTCAGCCGGCAGGTCATCGTCCAGGATCTGGCGGTGATCCGGGCGTCCCATCCCCACATCATCTCCACTTACCGGGGCTATGTGATGCAGCAGCCGGAGAGCGGCTTCACGCGGGAATTCAAGGTACGCCACGGCTCTGACCGGACGGAGGAGGAGCTGAACCTGATCGTGGACCACGGCGGCTGGGTAAAAAATATCAGCATCAGCCACCGGGTGTACGGGCGCATGACGGCAGATCTGAACATCAGCTGCCGCCAGGATGTACAGGATTTTCTGCAGTCTCTGGCAGGAGCTTCCTCACGGGTACTTTCCACGGCCACGGACGGCTATCATTACCATCTGGTGGAGGCGGCCGCCCGGGAGAGGCTGGACAAGATCGGGGAGGCCCTGAAGCAGGCCGGCTTTCTGGCGCCTCTGCAGCCCTGGGAGAAGGATGAAACCGGGCAGGGACGGGAAGGAGAAAGAGGATGACGGTACGTGACATGCAGGAGGAGATCCTGCGCCTGAAAAAAGAAAAGGATATTTGCATTCTGGCCCATGCCTATCAGAGCCAGGCGGTTCTGGAGATCGCGGATTTTACAGGGGACTCCTATGGGCTGAGCCGCCAGGCGGCGGAAGCGCCCCAGCAGGGCGTGATCCTCTGCGGAGTCCGCTTTATGGCGGAGACCTGCAAGATCCTGAATCCGGAAAAGAGAGTCTGGCTGGCCAATCCCATGGCCGGCTGCCCCATGGCTGAGCAGATGACCCCGGAAATGCTGCGGGAGCTGAAGGAGCAGTATCCCGGCTATACTGCGGTAGCCTACATCAATACCACCTCTGCCCTGAAGACGGAGTGCGACGTCTGTGTCACCAGCTCCAGCGCCGTTTCCATCTGCAGGGCCCTGGACAGTGACAAAATTCTGTTTGTTCCGGATCCGAATCTGGGGCAGTACGTGGCGGAGCAGATTCCGGAAAAAACCTTTGCCCTCTGGCACGGGGGCTGTCCCCGGCATATGGAGGTTTCCGGGGAGGAAGTAAGAAGAGCACGGGCCGCCCACCCGGAAGCCCTGCTGCTGGTACACCCTGAGTGCCGGCCGGAGGTGACGGAACAGGCGGATTATGTGGGATCTACCACCGGCATCCTGGCTTTTGCGGAAAAATCAGAGGCCCGGGAATTTTTGATCGGCACCGAAAACAGTATTGTGGAGCATCTGCAGTTTTCCTGTCCGGAAAAGCAGTTTTACCCTGTTTCACCGGCGCTGACCTGCGCGGATATGAAGCTGACCACCCTGGCGGATGTGTACCGCACCCTGGAGGGAAGAGGCGGAGAGGAGATTATCCTGCCGGCATCCGTCATGGAAGGCGCGGCCCGGTGCATCCGCCGGATGGTGGAGCTGGGCGGCTGAAGAACCCCGGTGCCGCAGAAGAAAAACAGAACAGACTTTCAGAAAGAGACATTTTTCCGGAAGGGGAAGTGTCTTTTTTTTGAGCCGCGGCGGAAGCTGTCCCGGAAGAATTAGAAGCGGAAGACTCAGGGGTGTGACAAAAATGCAAGAGAAATGTAAGGGCGGTATCGTTGAATATATGTTTTTGGATGCGTATACTGAATACACAGTGATTTTATTAAGAAAAAGCCGGAGATTTTATGAAACTGCCGTGAAATTTCCCTGTGAAACAGTTACCCATAGAGGAGAGATTAGCTTGAAAAAATGGATTTGCAGAATTCTCCTGTCCCTGCTGACGGTGCTGGCATCTGCGGGAGCGGTCACAGTCTGTCTGGGCTACATAGAATACCGGGAAGCACTTCAGGAGGAGGATCTTGCGGAGAAAATAGCGGAGATCCGCATGCGTCCGGATTACGTACTCTTCCAGGATCTGCCCCGGACGTACGTGGATGCGGTGGTGGCGGTGGAGGATCACCGTTTCTGGCAGCATGGAGGCATGGATCTGATCGCCATCGGGCGGGCGGTGAAGAATGATCTTCTGTCGGGAAGCCTGAAGGAAGGGGGAAGCACCATCACCCAGCAGCTGGCCAGGAACCTTTATTTTACCCAGGAGAAAAAATTCACAAGAAAAATAGCGGAGATCTTCCTGGCCCTGAAGCTGGAGCGGGACTGCACGAAGGAGGAAATTCTGGAATTATACGTAAATACCATTTATTTTGGAGACGGCTATTATGGGATCGGGGAAGCAGCCCCGGGATATTACGGGAAAGAGCCGAAATACCTGAATCCCTATGAATGTACCATGCTGGCGGGGCTGCCCAACGCGCCTTCCGCCTATGCCCTCCGGGAACACCCGGATCTGGCGGAACAGCGCAGACAGATTGTTGTCGGGCAGATGGAGAAGTACGGATATCTGAGTGCCCAGGAGGAGAGATGGCTGAAAGGTGCGCTGATAAAGGGCAGGCCCATCCGTATCTTCGTTTACGCTGACATGGAGAGCAAAATGGCGCGCTGCCGCCGGAAAGCTCCAACGGAAGAGAAGCTGACGGACAAGGAGCTGCGGCAGAAAATTCTTGCCGTGGATAAAGACCGCGCCAAATATTATGAATTCTTCACGGGACAGACCTGGGGAAACAGGCTGAACTTTGATTTCTGCATCAATACAAGTCAGATGGTCATAAAAGACATAGTGCCGCCCCTGGCAAAATTTCTTATGAGTTAAATGGAAAGGGACTGAAAAAGCGGGATTCCTTCTGGAAGCCGGCGGATTTTATACCGATACGGCTTCCAGAGCCCTGCAGATCGTCTGCACGCCTTCCTGCTGGCGGCGGATACGGGCCCGCAGGGAGTTATTGGTCAGCAGAAGCTGCAGTTTTCCCTGTTCGCTCCGGATCTTCAGGATCCGCTGAAAAGGCAGAAGACCGCGGTTGATCTTGAGCTTTTTAATCTGAGCAAGGGGGAGCACGATTCTTCCGCAGACGGCGGAAATATCCATATCAGACAGGGCCGCCACGACAAAAGATTTTTCGGTAATGCCCAGGTAGCAGGATACGGAATCCATGGCACCGAGAGCCAGCATTTTGGCGGTGCTTCCGGTGAGCGTTCCCCAGGCTTTGCCCACGTAGTGTTCTCCTTCCGGGCGGACTTCTTCCAGAAGACGGTTCATATCATTGTCATTCATCAGTAAAGCCATAACTGCACATCCTTTCCTCAGAATCCTGAACTTCTGTACTCAGAGGAATTATAGTGCCGCCGCCGGATTTCCGCTATCACGAAGAAGAAAAGAGAAGCGTAAATCCAGGTAAAATCCGGAGTCCTCAAAACTCCTGGACAAACAGAGAAGATTCTATTTCCAGAATATTTTCCAGAGAAATCCTGGTGCCGTCCGTCAGCGCCAGGATCTTTTTCCGGGCGTCGATGTTTTCCAGGCGCCCATCAGAACTCTGATAGGATCCTCCCTGTTTCCGTGCATCGGGCCGGAACCAGGTAATCCGGACTTCCGGGTGATCCCTGCAGACAGCCAGAAGCCGGAGCTTCCGCTGCAGTTCCTCCTGCAGATCCTCCCCCGGAATCTTTTTTGGAACTGTCAGCCTGCTCCGTTCCCGGATTACCTGGCTGTAGCCGGTCAGGGCCGCGAAGGGGGCGAACTGAGCCGCCCGGAGAGAACGGGGCATGGGAGGATGAGAGGAGGAGACATGGCGGGGAAGATCCATCATATCTTCATAGGGTGATTTCATGCCCTGTGCCCTCCAATCTGCTGATTGCGGTCTCTGGCGGTGGAGCCCTCCTGCAGGCTCATGCCCCGCAGAACCGCGTTCTTTCCATATTTGTTCCGTATTTTGATCAGCGCCCTCTGCCAGCGCTTTTCACGGTCCGGGGAAACGGTTCTGTCCTCCGGATTCCCGCCGGAAGGAGGAACATCGGGAAAGAGACTCAGCTGTTCATAAGATTCCCGTCCGGAGACTTCAGCCTCCGGCAGCACGTGGCCGGCCGTAAGAGAGAGGCGGCGGATCAGAAGCGCAGGATCCGCAATGCGGTCGAAGAGCCCTGTGGCAGCTTCCAGGATCCGGGCAGAGGAAGCGGTGTAGCGGCCCAGGGGAGCCGTGCCGCGGGCATGCCTGGGAACCGGGCGTCCATAATGGTCCAGGGTGACCTCCCCCTGGTAGGACTGGCCGCGCCCATGCTTCAGATTTTCAATATCATAGCCGACGGTGAGAACCAGCTGATCTGTCACCAGTCCCTGTTCTGCCAGCTCCAGAGACAGAGCGTCCGCCATCTCCCGCAGCACCAGACGGGCCTGCCGGCAGGGATAGGGGCAGTGCAGGACCTGGCCGGAACCGATGCTGCTGGCCCGGGGCTGATAAGCTTTGATGTCGGCCAGAGTGCAGGGCTCAAAGCCCCAGGCATGATCGATGAGCAGCTCCGCGTTGACGCCAAAGAGGCGGTACAGCAGCTCCTCGTTGTGAAAGTCACGGAGACTGCCCAGAGAGCAGCGGGCAATGTCGCCCATGGTCAGAAGACCGCAGCGCCGGAGCTTTTCCGCGTAGCCCCGCCCTACCCGCCAGAAATCGGTGAGCGGCTTATGCTCCCACAATTTCCGGCGGTAGCTCTGTTCGTCCAGCCCTGCGATCCGCGCGCCCCAGGGGTCCGGTTTCACATGCTTGGCCAGGATGTCCAGGGCTGTCTTGCAGAGATACAGATTCGTGCCAATCCCGGCGACAGCGGTGATCCCCACCGTGTTCTGAATGTCCAGGAGGATGGAGCGGGCAAATTCCCGGGGGCCAAGGCCGCTGGATGGCAGGTAGGAAGTGATGTCCATGAAAACCTCATCGATGGAGTAGACGTGGATATCCTCCGGCGCGGCATACTTCAGATAAATCTCGTAGATCCTGGCGCTGTACTCCATGTACAGGGCCATCCGGGGAGGGGCGGCGAGATAATCCAGCCGAAGCCCGGGAGATGCTTCCAGTTCCGTGCTGCTGAAGGAACTGCCGGTGAAGCGGCGGCCCGGCGCCCGTCCCAGCCGCGCCGCGTTGATTTCCCGAACCTTCTGCTCCACCTGAAAGAGACGGGCGCGCCCCGGAATCCCGCAGGCCTTCAGGGAAGGAGATACGGCAAGACAGATGGTCTTATCCGTGCGGCTCTTGTCCGCCACCACGAGATGGGTTGTCAGCGGGTCCAGCTGCCGCTGCACGCACTCCACAGATGCGTAAAAAGATTTCAGATCAATGGCCAGATACGTCCGTTCCTTCATAAGCGCTGTGTCCTTTCCTTCCCGGTATGCCGGCAGATTTTACAGTTTTATTATACGAACATACGTTCGAAAAATCAATGGGAATTATTGCCAAAAAGAGAAGGGTATTTCTTAAGGTCCCCGGGAAGGGGAGACGCCGGGTCGGATCCTGCAGGCCGGCAGTAAATTTTAAAAAGATTTTAGATTCTCTTCTAAAAGATTTCAGAGATTGGACAAATTCCGGACACAGATACCCGGTATACTGTAAGCATATTCGGAACCGGGGATATGGAAAATATTTTTTCCTCCTGTGAGAAACGGTTTCGGTTCAGGGCCGGCTGCCCCGTATCCGGATGGACTGTCCGGGTGCGAATATAATAAATTTTATCGAAGAGAGAAACTGATGAGTCAGAGGCGTTTCAGAATGAAATGCGTTCGGTTTCTCTCTTTTCTATTGGGAAAATGTCCGCGATTGATTGCTTTTTACCTGCGGTTGGTGTTATGATAAAAAAACAGGGACCGGCGGAGAGAAATCTCTGCTGGCCCTTTTCGGTGTTAATGATTATTTCTAAAGCAGGAGGAAATGCGCATGAAGAAGGAGATGGCAGGAGTTCTGGCCGCGGTACTGTTTTTCTGCACCGCCGCAGGCGGCTGCGGGGATAAGGCACAGGAACAGGCAGATTACGGAGAGGATGCCCTCTGGGCCTATAACGGAACGGACAGCGAAAAAGAAGCGGATCTGTTTCTGATCGGGCCCACCACCTATGCGGGAGATGAGGATACGATTAATATGTCTCTGGAGGATGAAGAGGGGAAGGCCGGTTTTCTGGGAGCGCTGAATATGGAGCGGGGCATCTACGAGGACACGCTGGATATGTACGCCCCCTACTACAGCCAGGGATCCCTGTCGGCCATCACGGAGGGCCGTATGGAGGAGTCCTACGATGTGGCCTATGAGGATGTGTCGGCGGCCTTTGAATATTATCTGGAACATAAAAAGGGGGACGATCCCTTTGTGCTGGCGGGATTCTCCCAGGGAGCCTACATGTGCCTGGAACTGATAAAGGATTATCCGGAGGCGATGTCCGACATGATCGCCTGCTACTGTATCGGCTGGGCGCTGACGAAAGAGGATGTGGAAGAATATCCGCAGCTGGTCCCGGCTTCCGGCGAGACAGATACGGGCGTGATCGTCTGCTTCAGCTCTGAGTCCGAGGAAATTACCGATTCTTTTTTTATCCCGGAGGGAACCTGGTCCTACAGCATCAACCCGCTGAACTGGAAGACAGATGGCACGGTGGCCGACAAGTCTCTGAATCTGGGAGCCTGCTTTACGGATTATGAGGGGAATATCACCACAGAGGTGCCCCAGCTGACGGGCGCCTATATCGATGAAGAGAGAGGCGCGCTGAAGGTGACGGATGTATCTCCGGAGGATTATCCGGCGGCTCTGGACTTCCTGCAGGAGGGCGAATACCATGTCTACGATTATCAGTTCTTCTACCGGAATCTGCAGGAAAATGTGGCGAAACGGGTGGAGGCCTATCTTTACAAGCAGGAGGCTTTATGATAGACTTTAACAGAAAGTGAAAACAGGAGGTAACAGCCATGAATATACATAGAAATGCCAGCGGGACAGCGCTGACCCTGACCCTGGAAGGCCGTCTGGATACCACCACCGCGCCGCTTCTGGATGCGGAGCTGAAGAAGTCCATTGCGGGAGTGACGGAACTGATCCTGGATTTTGAGAAACTGGAATATATCTCATCGGCGGGGCTCCGCGTGCTTCTGTCTACCCAGAAAACGATGAACAAACAGGGGAC
>ERZ1643246.1065-NODE-1065-length-31275-cov-16.968610_pt1 | contig 31275 bp, 21 predicted proteins | sample MGYA00579265_ERZ1643246 | MGnify/ENA primary metagenome ERZ1643246 (study PRJEB29033, sample SAMEA4952261) | chicken gut metagenome | biome: Broiler Chicken; feature: Gastrointestinal Tract; material: Caecum | place: Ireland | collected 2018 | study: Broiler...
CAAATGGAAAGCGCAGACGAAAGTACCAAGTGATGAATCCTGTGAAATGCGCGATGAACTGACACTACACCGCAGTGAAACGTCCAAGAGCAAACACCAAGAATAAAAAAATACAAAAGAAAGAACCAAAATGTTCCACAAGTTCCATGAAAGGGCATCTGTTCAGGATTCCAATCCAAACTCGCACGGAAACCGAAGAAACAAAGAAGATCTCAGATCGTAACCCCATATCATGTGAATGAACACTTTGGACGACTTGTGTCCTGACCGGGAGGATGTCGGGACATTCCAGAGAGGCTTTACATAGAGGTGTGCCTGGAAGGCAGAGGGCTAAAAATGTCTTCGGGTACACCACCAAGACTCGTTTTCAAACGGATGGAAGTCTCGTGATTTTTTGATTCTAAACGTATATCGAGTGAACAGTAGGGCTGCCGCACTGATAAGGGCAAATCAGTGTGGGCAGCCTTATTCTCGCGAACAACGCGCCAAACGGACATGATCGTATGTCCGCTTGGCGGTGCTGTGTGCCGGCGGCACACGGTTAGCACCGACCGAAACGAAGTGTAGACCTGCCGCGAGGGTCAAAAATCCCGCAGCCTGCTGCGGAGTTTTTCATTTGATTCCCTCAGGCAGCAAGCCGCGATGGATGTCCCGTAGCTTGCTGCGCTTCTCTGACTTTTGATAAATCCACTTGAATCTATACATTTTCAAAAATTTCGTATATACTGTTAATATAAACTGCAAATACGGAAATGTATCATTGAATTTCTGCAACAATTCAGTCCGGTCCGTGTATTTGCTGCACAGACTGTAGGAAAACACAGAGCCAGTGGCATCCCATCGCGAAGTGGTTTCTCGTGGATGGCTGCCGTAACGTTTCATCCGGCTGGACGGTTGCAAATTTCAGATCAAAGGGGGCTTGAAGTATGCGTATTACGTTTTTGGGGGCGACACATGAAGTGACCGGCAGCTGTTATTATATCGAGGCAGCCGGAAAAAAATTTCTGGTAGACTGCGGAATGGAGCAGGGGCCGCAGCTGTATGAGAATAAGCCGATCCCGGTTCCCGCGTCGCAGCTGGATTTCGTGCTGATCACACACGCGCACATCGACCATTCCGGAAATCTTCCTATGATATATGCGCATGGTTTTCGGGGAGACGTCTATATGACGGAGGCGACCGTGGACCTGTGCAACATTATGCTTCGTGACAGCGCGCACATTCAGATGTCGGAGGCGGAGTGGAAGAACAAACGGAACCGGAGAGCGGGCAAAGAGGAATACGTTCCGCCTTATACGATGGAAGACGCCCTTGGTGTGATCAAACACCTGATCGGTTTTCCTTATGACAAGCGTGTGGAACTGGCGGATGGGATCCGGGTGCGGTTTGTGGATGCCGGACATCTGCTTGGCTCTGCGAGTATTGAACTGTGGCTGACGGAAGACGGCGTCACGAAAAAGCTGGTATTCTCGGGGGATATCGGAAATCTGGATCAGCCGCTGATCAACAATCCTCATTATGTCAGTGAGGCGGATTATGTGATCATGGAATCCACATATGGAGACCGCAGTCACGGAGAGCGGCCGGACTATGTGACGGAGTTGGCAAAGGTGATCCAGGAAACCTTCGACAGGGGAGGAAATGTGGTCATCCCGTCCTTCGCAGTGGGCAGGACGCAGGAGATGCTGTATTTTTTGAGAGAGATTAAGGAGCGCAGGCTGGTACAGGGCCATGGGAACTTTCCTGTCTATGTGGACAGTCCTCTGGCGGTGGAGGCGACCAATATCTTCAAGGATCACGAGCAGGACTGCTATGACTCCGCCGCGGCGGAACTCCTGGCTCAGGGGATCAACCCGATCCAGTTTCCTGGCCTGAAGCTGAGCATTACTTCCGATGAGTCCAAGGCGATCAATCTTCAGGATTATCCCAAAGTCATCATCTCCGCCAGCGGAATGTGTGACGCCGGGCGTATCAAGCACCATCTGAAACATAATCTGTGGAGAAAGGAGTGTACGATCCTGTTTGTCGGCTATCAGGCGGCGGGAACCCTCGGCCGTCATCTGCTCTCAGGGGCGACGGAAGCCAAGATCCTGGGAGAGGAGGTCCAGGTAAACGCCAGGATCTGTCAGCTTCCTGGCGTCAGCGGCCATGCGGACAATGAGGGACTGATGCAGTGGGCATCTCACTTTAAAGTAAAACCGGAACAGGTATTTGTCACTCACGGGGAAGATAAGGTTACGGAACTTTTTGCCGAGCGGCTGAGAAAAGAACTGGGATATTCCGCGATGGCGCCGTTCTCGGGTACAATGTACGACCTGGCGGCGGGAGCCTTTCTGGAAGTGCCCAGAGGCGTGCCGTATGAGAAGAAAGTTACGTCCACGTCGATTCGCGGGACCGGAAATCCTGTTTTTGACCGTCTTGTGGCGGCGGGACAGCGTCTGTTGGCTGTGATCCAGAGAAATAAAGGCGGAGCGAATAAGGATCTGTCCAAGTTTGCGGATCAGATCAACAGTCTCTGCGACAAATGGGACAGATAGGCCGGTCATGAAAAAACCGAAGGAGATACAACCGCATTGGCGGCGTCTCCTTCGGTTTTTCTCACGTTTCTTTTTTTAAAATACCAGCGGGATTGCCGCAGCTTACTGCTTTGCGGATTCCAGCGCTTTGGCGAGCTGATCCGGACATGAGGTTCCGCGTCCGTTGCAGTCGGTGCCTTTCAGGCGCTTGATCACTTCGTCAGCATCCATTCCCTCGACCAGAGATGCGATTCCCTTGGTATTTCCGTTGCATCCGCCGACAAACTGAACGTTATGTACTTTATTATCCTCTGTGATCTCAAATAAAATCTTGCGGGAACAGGTTCCCTTTGTTGTGTATTCCATGTTCAGGTTCCTCCTTCGTTTGAATATCGTCTGTTTTACCGGAAATGCGTCTGAAAATTTATTCCCGCGGGCAACAAGCCAAGCGGACATGCTTGCATGTCCATTTGGCGACTGCCGCGAGGGTCAAAACCCCGCAGCTTGCTGCGGGGTTTTGACTTCTATGATCCGCGCATCCCACGGTATTATAACACGGAAAAGAAAAATATACCACAATTTGTGGAGATATGTTAAGATAAAAGGTAACAGTCCAGCCAGCTGAACTGTTACGGCATTCAGCCATTGAGAATCGCTTTGCGATGGGCTGGATGACCGCAGGCACTATGTTTTACACGGTCTGTGCAGTAAATGCGCAGACCTGGCTGAATTGTAACGATAACAGTACAGCTGTTCAGCCAGCCGGAGGGTGACGCAAAGTGACTGTTCGGCCGGCTGAACGGTTGCAGGTAAAAGGATGATACTGTGCACGAACAACAGATGTGCAGCTGTATGCCATCCGGAAGATTAACAGAAAGAGGTTGAGGAAAGACATGAATAAAATAGGAATCATCGGGGCAATGGAGATCGAGGTTGCCAGGTTAAAGGAAATGATGACAGACGTTACCGTGACGGAGAAAGCGTCTATGGAGTTTAACGAAGGTCTGCTGAACGGGAAACCGGTGGTAGTGGTCCGCTCCGGGATCGGAAAGGTAAATGCCGGGATCTGTACGCAGATTCTTGTGGACGTCTTTGGCGTTGACGGCGTGATCAACACCGGCGTGGCAGGGTCTCTTCGAAGCGAAATCAACATCGGGGATATCGTCGTGTCCACAGACGCGGTTCAGCACGATATGGACGTTACCGCGCTGGGTTATACGAAAGGACAGATCCCGCAGATCGATGTGTTCGGATTTCCGGCGGACGAGACGATGCGGAAGATCGCTGCGGAAGCATGCCGGGACGTAAATCCGGATATTCAGGTATTCTCCGGGCGCGTGCTCAGCGGAGATCAGTTTGTCTCCGACAAGGAACTGAAGAAAACGCTGGTGGGAGAACTGGACGGTTTCTGCACAGAGATGGAGGGCGGAGCCATCGCCCAGGCGGCCTATCTGAACGGCATCCCCTATGTGATCCTGCGCGCGATCTCCGACAAGGCGGACGACAGCGCCACGATGGATTATCCGGAATTTGAAAAAAAAGCGGCGCAGCACTGTGTCAATTTGACACAGGAAATGGTGAAACGCCTGTAAAACCGCTGTTTTCGCAGGAGAACGGTTCCTTTTTCCGGGAATTTGACGAACGATTTTTATTTTCAAATCCGCGATCGCAGGCTTATAATGTTCCCATGCCGGGCCCGGCAGAAAATAAAAAATAGGGGGCAAAAGAATGCTGCAGACATGCATGAATCAGAATCTGTTCTTGTACGCAATGATAGCGGCAGGCATCGCAGGGGTATGGTGTCTGTTCTGGAGTAACCATTTTTACAGCAAGGCGATCAAGGATCTGAGACGGCTGGACAAGCCCAGACTGAAATGGACAGGCCAGCTTCTGCAGACGGTGAAGGAGCGGAAGGAGCCGATTGCGAATCTGGGGGCATTCCTGCGCAGTCAGGTAGCCCGGGGGCGAAGTGCCGGGATTGGGGTACAGGCCCTGAAAGCGGGGAGCCAGAATGCGGCGGCAGTGACCTTTGCGATTCTGGCGTTCAGCATCCTTGTGATGTATCTTTATGAGTATGAGACGTATCTTTGGGTTCAGTATGCAGTGGCAGGAGGCGTGATCATCTGCGGTCTTCTGCTTTTACGGATAAATTTTGATTTTTCGGGAAAAGAGGAGATCCTTCTGGACGGATGGACCGACTATCTGGAAAATGAGATGCAGGGGAAAAAGCAGCCGGCGTATGCGCCGATGACCGGAGAGGTTCGGGAGAAGGGAAAAACGGACGCTCCGGTGCGGGAGACGTCCCGGAATGCGAAAGAAGAGGAGCAGATCAGCCAGGTGCGGGAAGGAATTCGTCAGACCGCCGCGGCCGACAGCCGTTTTTCCGGAATGCTCACTCCCGAGGAGGAAAAACTGATGCGGGAGATCATCCGGGAATATATAAAATGAGCATGTGATTGTGAAAATACGAACGGCGGCAGTTGCACGAAAATTTCAGGCCGGTGCGTGCAAAAGACTTGATAAAGAAGAGTGAATTTGCTACACTGGAATTGTGTGGCAGACCCATGGAATGACGGCCTTTCATATAGATTTGTCACTGCAAAGCAAAAATGCAAAAATAAATGCAAAGGAGTAAAGTGTTATGGGAGCAAAAGTTACATTTGACTATTCAAAGGCAGCAGGATTTATCCGCGAAAACGAGATGGCATCCTTTGAGCAGATCGCCAATTCTGCCAAAGAAGTTCTGACGTCCAGAAGCGGCCAGGGAAATGATTTTCTGGGATGGATCGACCTGCCGGTAGATTATGATAAAGAGGAGTTCGCACGCATCAAGGAGGCGGCGAAGCAGATCCAGAGTGATTCCGACGTCCTGCTCGTGATCGGTATCGGCGGTTCCTATCTGGGCGCCCGTGCAGCGATCGAATTCCTCCGCCACGGCTTCTACAATAACATTACGAAGGAGCAGAGGAAAACTCCGGAAATTTACTATGTTGGAAACAGCATCTCCAGCAGCTATATCCAGGGACTGATCGATGTGATCGGAGACCGTGATTTCTCGATCAACATGATTTCCAAATCCGGAACTACCACAGAGCCTGCGATTGCGTTCCGTGTCTTTAAGGAGATCCTGGAAAAGAAATATGGCAAGGAAGGCGCAGCGAAACGTATCTACGCCACCACAGACAAGGCGAAGGGAGCCCTGAAACATGTGGCGGATGAGGAAGGATACGCGACCTTCGTGGTACCGGACGATGTAGGAGGACGTTTCTCCGTTCTGACAGCAGTAGGTCTTCTGCCGATCGCAGTGTCCGGCGCGGATATCGACCAGCTGATGGCAGGCGCTGCTTCCGGAAGAGAACTGGCTTTAAATACTCCGTTTGCTGAAAATGATGCAATGAAATATGCGGCAGTCCGCAACATCCTGCACCGCAAAGGCAAAGCGGTGGAGATCCTGTGCAATTATGAGCCGAGCCTCCACTATGTATCCGAGTGGTGGAAACAGCTGTTCGGCGAGAGCGAAGGAAAGGATCAGAAGGGAATCTTCCCGGCGTCTGTAGATCTGACCACAGACCTTCACTCCATGGGACAGTTTATTCAGGATGGTTCCAGAATTATGTTTGAGACGGTCATGAATGTGGAGAAATCCCGTGTGGAACTGACGATCAACGAAGAGCCGGTAGATCTGGACGGCCTGAATTATCTGGCCGGAAAGACTGTAGATTTTGTCAATAAGAGCGCAATGAACGGAACGATCCTGGCGCATACCGACGGAAATGTGCCGAATCTGATGGTAAACATTCCGGAGCAGAACGAGTTTTATCTGGGACAGCTGTTCTACTTCTTCGAGTTTGCCTGCGGAATCAGCGGCTATGTATCCGGCGTGAACCCGTTCAACCAGCCGGGCGTTGAGAGTTATAAGAGGAATATGTTCGCTCTTCTCGGAAAACCGGGTTATGAGGAAGAGCGCGAAGAACTGCTGAAGAGACTGTAAGAGATCCGAAGGATCCGGACAGGTCCGGAAAGCAGAAGAAGCGTCCATGAAAACAGGCATGTGCCCGGAGAGCGGAAGATCAAGCCCGGCCAGGGAAACCGTATGGAGACAGCGCCCGGTCAGAGGAAAAAGGTCCGGTCCGGATGTTCTCTGTAATCGGCGCTGTATGAGAAAGAGAAAACAGAGTGGAAACGGGAGGAACAACGTTCGAAGGCACATGGACACATAGAACTGAATAAGGAAAAAGCAGCCGCCCGGGAATCGGACCTTTCCAGATTCCCGGGCGGTTTTTTGATATGCCCGGCAAGCGATGCTGCCTACCGCTGGCACGCAGCGCCATTTGCCGGGCAGCGGACAGTGAGCGAATGCTGTGAACTGGTCTGCGATACACCTGGCAAGCGGCTGCCGTGCCTGCACAAAGTTTTTCATACGGTCATTTCGCTGTAGGGAAGAAAAGGTAAATATTTGTCCAGTATTTCATATCAATTTGCGGGAACTTTTCCGGCTGAGATGTTACAATGAATTTATAAATCCCGGTGCGATGTGCAGATGACAGAAACGAAAGTTTGCAGCAGGTTTATAACAATCCGGTCAACTGCGCATCTGCAAAGTTTCAGACGCGCCGGAATGCAGGGATCAGTCTGTACAAAACGAAGAATATGGGAGGCAAAAACAGAATGAGATTTTTTGAAACACAGGGGGACGCCCTGATCTTCCGCCAGGACGGCGAGACCGTAAGAGTAGAACCATGGATGCCGGACAGTCTGAGAGTCCGCGCGGGCCTGCTCAGTGATCTGGAGCAGGGGAGTGTTGCCCTTCTTCCGAAACAGGAGACGGAGGCGGCGATTGAGATCGAAGAGATGAGAGCCACGATCACCAACGGCAAGATCACGGCAGTTCTGGAGGTTCAGCCCTGGGGGAATGCGCTGCAGATGACTTTCTGCAATCAGAAGGGAGAGGTACTGCTGAAAGAGATTTCCAACGGCGGAGCGCTGAGCCTGAGGGCAAGGCATTACAAGACGCTTCCGGGAGGAAATTTTCATCTGAAGGCAAGTTTTATCTCCGATCCGGAGGAGAAGATTTACGGAATGGGACAGTATCAGCAGGAGCGGATGAACCTGAAGGGGTGTAATCTGGAACTCGCCCACCGGAATTCTCAGGCGAGCATACCGTTTTATGTGTCCAGCCTTGGCTACGGTTTTCTGTGGCACAATGCGGCCATCGGAGAAGTACATTTCGGCACTAACACCACCGAGTGGGTGGCGGAGAGCACAAAACAGCTGGATTACTGGATCACAGCCGGGGATAATCCCCGGGAGATCGAGGAAAAATACACACTGGCAACAGGAAGAGTTCCGATGATGCCGGAGTATGGGCTTGGCTTCTGGCAGTGCAAGCTGCGCTATTACAATCAGGAGCAGGTCCTGAATATTGCCCGGGAGTATAAGAAGAGAAACATTCCGGTGGATGTGCTTGTGATTGACTATTACCATTGGCCGCGCTGCGGCGATTACCGGTTTGACGAGGAATATTTCCCGGATCCGGCGGCGATGGTGAAGGAGCTGAAGGAGATGGGGATCGAGACGATGGTTTCCATCTGGCCGCAGATCGACTGGAGAAGCGAGAATTACGAAGAGATGAAGCAGCAGGGACTTTTGGTCAAGGCCAATTCCGGGGTGGATGTACAGATGGTTTTCCACGGAAACAATGTCTTCCTGGACGCGACGAACCCCCGTACCAGAAAGTATGTGTGGAATAGGATCAAAGAGAATTACGCAGATCTGGGGATCAAAACGTTCTGGCTGGATGAGGCAGAGCCGGAGTTTACGACCTATGATTTCGAGAGTTACCGGTATTTTGCAGGTCCGGTGGCAGAGGTAGGCAATATCTATCCGAGAGAGTATGCCCGTATGTTTTATGAGGGACAGAAGGAGAACGGCCAGGACGATATCGTGAACCTTGCCCGCTGCGCGTGGGTCGGCAGCCAGAGATACGGTGCGCTGGTATGGTCCGGGGATATCTTTTCCAGCTGGGAGGATTTCCGAAAACAGATCTGCGCGGGACTTCACATGGGACTCTGCGGCATTCCCTGGTGGACGACGGATATCGGCGGATTCCACGGCGGAAACATCGAGGATGAAGGGTTCCGGGAACTTCTCGTGCGCTGGTTCCAGTTCGGAGCGTTCTGTCCGGTCATGAGAATCCACGGCAACCGCGATCCCCATGAGAAGATCATTAACAAGGCAGGAGAGGAGCGCGAGTGGACAGGTGCGGACAATGAGGTCTGGAGCTTCGGCGAGGACAATTATCCGATCCTGGTGAAATATATTCAGCTTCGCGAGGCCATGAGAGATTATACCCGTTCCGTTATGCGAGAGGCTCACGAGAAAGGCCATCCGGTCATGCGGACGCTGTTTTATGAGTTCCCAGAGGATGCAGAGTGCTGGGATATCACGGATGAGTATATGTTCGGATCAGACATCCTGGTTGCGCCGGTGGTACAGCCGGATGTGAGAACGAGAACCGTCTACCTGCCGGCGGGCGCATCCTGGACAGACATCAGCGACGGAAAGATGTATGAGGGCGGACGCGCCTATGAGATCGATGCGCCGATCGAAAAGATCCCGGCCTTCCTGCGAGATGGGCATCAGAGTGAACTGATCGGTAAGATCTGACGGAATGATCAATAAAAAGAGATGTCCCTGAAAGCAGAACACATCCGGCATCGGATCAGAGGATCTGATGCCGGATGTGTTCTGCTTTCAGGGACATCTCTTGCATTTTCTCTTTTTATTATCTTACAGTTCCGGGAGAAAACGACACTCTTTTTCGGTTAATCTTCCTCGATCACCTGAATCTCCAGAAAATCAAATTCGATTTCCTCGATCCAGTTATCCTGACGGAATTTTGTCTTGCTGTGACGCTTGAAATCCGTGATATTGGAATCCAGCCAGATCGGAACGGCAAGATTCCATGCGTCGCAGATGCTGTTCAGTCCGCGGAAAATTTTGTGGGTACGGGTTTCCGATGTATCGTCACAGACAACCATGTCTTTGAGCGTGTGATTTTTGTGGACCAGCCGGCCCCAGAGTCGAAACATATTCTTCGGTCCTTTCTGAAAAAAGTATAACGGTTTATCCGGCGGAACAGCTGCCAAAAAAGTACTTTTCTGTGGCTGACCGCCCGGAGCAGTGATTACCTTTCTGATACTATATCATGTTGTGAAAAGTGTGTCAAACAGGAACCTTTCACCCTTGTCCCCTGGTGGAAATTATAATATACTACTAAAAGAATCCTCTGCTTGCCGTAATCTTAAAATAACCTTAAGACTTTTCCACGGCGAAATAAAAATTTCATTGCTAAGATATTCATGCAAAACAAAAACAACAGGTCTGGTTTGTGATACATGCGGTATGATAGAATCTGACGTAACAGTTCAGTTGTTGAACGATTGCGCTCTGCGTGTATCGGACGGAATTCCTGTGTGTCTGTTTTGAACGGATCGGAAGAGGGAGCACGTTGCCTTTCTGCCGTTTCCGGGAGCAGTCTGATATCTCATAGCAGAAGCAGAGAGTAAGAGGTCGTCATTCAGCCGGTTCTGCGCATTTGCTGCGCGGACTGTATGAAAAGCGCGGCGCCTGCGGGCATCTGTTCTATTGCGCAGCGGCTTTCTATGGCTGGATGCCGTAACAGTTCAGCCGGCTGAACTGTTACAGGGAGAGAAGACAACTGACAATGGGCAGTTGAAAAAAGAAAAATCAGAGAGGTGAAAAAACTATGTACAACATACTGGTATGCGATGACGATAAGGAGATTGTGGATGCGATTGAGATTTACCTGTCCCAGGAAGGCTATCATATTCTGAAAGCCTATGATGGAATGCAGGCGGTTCAGATGCTCGAGAGGGAGGATATACATCTTCTGATCATCGACGTTATGATGCCGAAACTGGACGGCATCCGTGCGACGCTGAAGATCAGAGAGAAGAGCAGCATCCCGATCATTATCCTGTCCGCGAAATCGGAGGATGTGGATAAGATTCTGGGGCTGAACATCGGCGCTGATGACTATGTGACGAAGCCGTTTAATCCGCTGGAACTGGTAGCCCGCGTGAAGTCTCAGCTGCGGCGGTATACCAAGCTGGGAACAATGCAGGAGCAGGCCAGCGAGAATGTATTTCAGGTCGGCGGACTTGTGGTGAACGACGATCTGAAAGAGGTTACGGTAGAAGGGGAACCGGTAAAGCTGACTCCGATCGAATACAACATTCTTCTTCTGCTGGTCAGAAATCCGGGAAAGGTATTTTCCATCGAGCAGATTTATGAAAATATCTGGAACGAGGAGGCCATCGGTGCGGATAATACGGTGGCGGTGCATATCCGCCATATCCGTGAGAAAATCGAGATAAACCCTAAGGAACCCCATTATCTGAAAGTTGTATGGGGCATCGGGTACAAGATTGAGAAGCTTTAAAAAGGAGAACGGAAAGACAGATGGAAGAGAAGAAGAGGCCTTTTTACAGTGTGCTGGCAAAGACAGTGGTTCTGGTCCTGTGCGCGCTGGGATTCTTTCTTGTTGGATTTTGCGGTATTCTTCTGGGGGATCTGGCGGTTCGGGGCGTTCCGATCGGCAGAGCAAAGACAGACTATGAGAATACGGAAACCTGCGGCATGCGCCTGGTCGGTTATCTTGGCGAGATGCAGGAATTTTACGAGAGCCAGTATAAACTGAACATCAGACAGCGTGCGGACGGAGAGGAAGAACAGGAAGAAGGCGTGGATATCGTCGATTTTGCAGACGGCGCAGTCGGAGCGGAGGGGGATCATACCTTTTACACTCTGACACAGCTTGACAGTCTGAAAAGTTCCATCCTTTCTATGTACAACGATTATATCCTGGAAAGTTCTCAGGAATTTGCAACGAATGATGCCGGTGTTGAAGTCTATCAGGAGGTTTACGGAGAAGAGGAAACGTATGACGAATACGCGGATGCTGCAGAGACTTCGGATATCTACCAGAGGGCGCAGGAAGATCAGAAATCTTATCTGGATGAAGACTATGGTACTATTGTAAATCCGGATGGCAGCGTTACAGACTGTGACGGGATGCGTTTCACTCCGTCTCAGGACACCATCGATTCTCTGATGGAAATCGGGTGTGATTACACAGAGTATTCTTCCCAGTTTCTGTATTTGTATGAAATGGGAGGAACTTATGAGACGGAGGTTCCGAAATCAGGAGTGAGCCTGAGGGACTACGCCGCGGAAAACAAAAGCATATCTCTGTATGATTTATATCAGGGACTGTACAATGCAGTGGAAACTCTGATCGACTATCAGAATGCGGACGGGGACATGAAGGAAGAGACTAACGTCCAGTACTGTATCCAGCTGGAGGACGGAACGATCTACACAAATGTGGACGAATGGAGCCAGGGCTATGAGACGGCGCTCTCGATCCTCAGAGGTTCCGCTTCTCAGGAAGACGGCGGCCAGCTTGTCGGCCTTGCCTATAACCGTGAACTGGGGCATGCGGAATTTCAGGAAAAGACAACCTCTTCCGATATGATGCAGGCGCTTTCCGCCTGGCTGTCTTCTAATAATCTGGTTACGGACAACGAAAAGGTGGTGGTTGCCCTGAACACTGCATGGCCGGTAGCGGATGAGTTTTCCCAGGCTGCAGGTGTGTTTTCTGTATGGGGCGACTGGACGCCGGCGCTGGTGGCGCTTACGGTGATCGGTTCCGTACTGGCGGTGGTCTGTCTGGTGCTTGCGACAGTGCAGGCAGGGCGAAGCTGCCGCGACAGAGAGGTTCATTTGTATTCTTTTGACCGTATGCCTACGGAGGTGTATCTGACTCTGATTTTCCTTCTCGGCTGTCTGGTGTTCTGTCTGCCGGTGTTGGTGATCGGAATAAACTTTGATCAATATCCGGCGATGTATACTGGAAACGGCCAGTATTACTACCGGGATATGCAGGCGTACTGTTCTCTTTTGGCAGGTCTCTCGATCAGTGGAGGGATTATGCTTATGATGCCAAGTTATATGAGCCTGGTTCGCAGGATCAAGGCGAAGAATCTCTGGAACCGCTCCCTGATCCGGAGTATCTATAAAATGTGCCGTGAAGTCTACGACGCCAGAAAAACGTCCCAGAAGATCCTGATCGTTTTTGTGGTCTACGCACTGTTCCAGATCATCTTTCTGAGCTGGTTTGGAACCTTCGGCCTGATCCTGGCGATATTGTTGGATACCATCGCAGCGCTTTACCTGGTGCGCGAGGCAGCCGGACGGCAGACAATACGGCAGGGACTCCGGAAGATCGGAAGCGGAGATCTGGAATATAAGATCGATTTGACGACATTGAAAGGCGATAATCTGGAAATGGCCGAGACGGTCAATAATGTAGGAAAAGGGCTTCAGGCAGCGATTCAGGAGCAGATGAAGAGTGAGCGGCTGAAAGCAGATCTGATCACCAATGTGTCCCATGATATCAAGACGCCGCTGACCTCGATCATCAATTACGTGGATCTCCTGAAAAGGGAAGAGATCAGCGACCCGAAGATCAAAGGCTATATCGACATCCTGGATTCCAAGTCACAGCGGCTGAAGCAGCTGACTGAGGATCTGGTGGAGGCCTCGAAGATCAGCTCCGGAAACATCAAACTGGAGTTCATGAACCTGAACCTGAACGAACTGGTGCAGCAGGTTAACGGAGAGTTCGACGAGCGGTTCCGGGACAAAAACCTGTCGCTGGTGTGTGTGCTGGGCAGCGAGCCGCTGATGATCCGGGCAGACAGCCGCAGGATCTGGCGGGTGCTGGAGAACCTCTATGTGAACGTGGTAAAATACGCGATGCCGGGTACAAGAGTTTATGTGGACGCGGTAAAACGAAACAATAAGATCGTATTTTCCATAAAGAACATTTCCGAGAATCCATTAAACATTAACGCAGATGAGCTGACAGAACGGTTTATCCGCGGCGACGTGAGCAGGAGCACGGAGGGGAGCGGTCTTGGACTCTCCATCGCAAAGAACCTGACGACACTGCAGCATGGAACCTTCCGGATCTACCTTGACGGAGATCTGTTTAAGGTGACGATTTCCTTTGAGGAGGCCAGGGTGCAGAGGAAAGATCCGGTACAGGATGGACCTTTGCGCAGGGAGCAGAGGAAAGAACAGGCAGAAGATAATAGATAAACAAACAAAAAACGATCCCCGGACAGGCGGCCCGCATGTGCAAGGACTGCGGTTCCTGTCCGGGGATCATTCTGTCTTATCTGTTGTAAAAAGTGTTCCGTTCGGATCGAGACCGGAAACTTACGTTATTCGGTTTCACTTTCAGATCCGGCGCTGCTGCTGTCCTTACCGGAAACCGTATTCTCCTCCGTCCCGTCTGTTTCCGTTTCGTCTGCAGACGGTTCCGCTTCGCTGGCCGCATCTGCGCTCTCTGTGGTAGGATTTCCGGAATTCTCCAGAAAATCCGGAGTGGCCCTGTCCATCGCTTCGAGCACGCGGCTGGATTCTTCCAACTCGGAAAGCTCTTCCTCTTCCTCAGACGGCATATAATATGGAAAGATCTTGTTCACAAAGAACCAAGAATTTGCATATGCAACCACCGCGATCCCCAGGAAGATCATCACGAAGGACACCAGAGACGCCACTGTCGTCGGAGCAAAGATCAGAAGGATCAGTGGCAGCAGGTTGATCACCAGCATAACGATCGTCCACGGCAGATGGCGGATTGACATCAGAAGGGAATTCTTGATCGTCTGTTTGACGGTGTTGTCAAACCGGGAAAGTACCGGAAAAACATACGTGAGAACCATGCCCCAGATGAACAGGATTACGAAGAACACATATCTCAGATAGGTGGAAGGTCCGGTCATCTGGTTGACGAGGAAGATATCCATGACCAGGAAAACTCCGATGAACAGGAAGATCAGCCAGATGCCGGTCGCCTGCTTGAAATTCTGGCGCCAGGATTTCCAGTAACTTTTAAATACATACGATTCCTCGTTTTTTACCATTTTCAGAGTTACATAATACAGAGCAGTATAATTGACGCCGATGGTGAAGATCGGGATCGATGTAAAAATAAAGATCAGGTTCATGATCATCAGGTCAAAAACTCTGCTCATGATCTGCGAAAATTTGCTGTCAGGATTGAAAATGCCCATTGATGTGATCCTCTTTTCTATAAAATACTATTGAGTAGTATAGCGAATTTTTGCGGAAATTGCAATGAAGAGAATCTAAAGTTTACGATTCGTCAATGTGTATACCAAAAAAAAATATCTTTGTTTATTTTGCCGTAGACGTTGGGAGTCAATAGGGGGTATAAGCATTATTGCCAAGGTGATTCCGGAAAATTTGTGGAATTGTGGTATGGCTTAAATTCGAACATTTTTGTATACTAAATTCAGTAACAAAAAAGCACTTGTTGTGACTTCATGATTTAAATGATGGACAAGGATTCTAGGAGGATATGAAAAATGGCAAGCTTATCATTACAGCACATTACGAAAAGATATCCAAACGGTTTTGAAGCTGTAAAAGACTTCAACCTGGAGATCGCAGACAAAGAGTTTATCATCTTTGTAGGACCTTCCGGATGTGGAAAATCCACCACACTGCGTATGATTGCAGGTCTGGAAGAAATTTCTGATGGAACACTGAAAATTGACGACAAGGTTATGAACGATGTAGAGCCGAAGGACCGTGATATCGCGATGGTATTCCAGAACTACGCTCTGTATCCTCATATGACCGTATATGATAACATGGCGTTCGGTCTGAAACTGAGAAAAACCCCGAAGGATCAGATCGACAAGATGGTAAAAGAAGCAGCTAAGATCCTGGATCTGGAAAAACTGCTTGATCGTAAACCGAAGGCTCTGTCCGGTGGTCAGAGACAGCGTGTTGCTATGGGACGTGCCATCGTGCGTGATCCTAAAGTATTCCTGATGGACGAGCCGCTGTCCAACCTGGATGCAAAACTTCGTGTACAGATGCGTACCGAGATCTCCAAACTGCATGAGAGACTGGGCGCTACGATCATCTACGTAACACATGACCAGACAGAGGCTATGACCCTGGGAACAAGAATCGTCGTTATGAAAGACGGTGTTGTTCAGCAGGTAGATACGCCTCAGAACCTGTACAATGCACCGGGCAACCTGTTCGTAGCCGGATTCATCGGATCCCCGCAGATGAACTTCCTGGATGCAAAAGTAAAAGTGAACGGAAACGATGTTATCCTGACCGTTGGAAAATACAGCATGAAGCTGCCGGCTTCCAAAGCAAAAGCTGTTATCGACGGCGGATACGACGGAAAGACCGTTGTTATGGGTATCCGTCCTGAGAACGTACATGATTCTCAGATGTTCATCGAGACCTCCAAAGACAGCGTAATCGAGTGCAAGATCAACGTATACGAGCTGTTAGGTGCAGAGGTTTATCTGTACTTTGACTGCGAAGGCTTCCCGATGACAGCCCGCGTAGATCCGCGTACAACCGCAAGAAGCGGCGATACCGTTAAATTCGCTCTGGATATGGAAAAAGTTCATCTGTTCGACAAAGAGACAGAGCTTACCATCACCAACTAATACGATATCTTTCTGGATTCAATCCATGGGGAGACCGTCTGCGGACGGTCTCCTTTTTATACCCTTACAGATATCTGCAGTATCCCGTGACAGCAGCTGAACAATGGCTGCTATGGCTGCGTTGGGTTTGTCGTCGAACGGCTGCCTGCGCATGGATTTTTTTGAGGAAAATCATTGCCAATCCTTTAAAAATACGATATTATTTAAATATATGTCAAAAGATTCTTATATTGTCAGGACATTTTGATAACCGTTCGGCCGGGTCTGCACATGAACTGCGCAGGCAGTATGAAAACGCGGTATCGCGGGCGGTACGCAAAGTGTCCGGGCCCCTCAGGATTGACGGGAGGGGAGTTGAAGCGGGTCTGCCCGCTTTGTTTAGAATCCAAGGAGAAAGGAAGTGGCAGTTTTGGTTTCAAGTCAGGTTTTACAGAAGACTCTGGATGAACTCAGGAATATTACAAGGATTGATTTATGTGTGACAAATACGGATGGTGCTCTGCTCGTTACCACGTTTCCGGAAACAGCGATTGATGCAGACAGCATCCGTTCTTTTGTGAATTCCGCGGCGGACAGCCAGGTAATTCAGGATAATCATTTTTTTAAGGTGTATGACAATCAGAATGTGGAGTATGTCCTGCTGGCGAAAGGCAGCAGTGATGACGCGTATATGATCGGAAAGGTCGCGGTCTGTGAGATCCAGAATCTGATCATCGCTTATAAAGAGAGACTGGACAAAAATAATTTTATTCAGAATCTTCTGTTGGATAACCTTCTGATGGTGGATGTCTATAACCGTGCGAAAAAACTGCGGATCGATACGGATGTGCGCCGTGTGGTTTATATGGTAGAGACAAAGACAGAGAAAGACACCAACGCGATGGAAACCGTGAAGAGTCTGTTTGTATCCCGTCCGAGAGATTTCATCACAGCAGTGGAAGAAAAGAGTATCATTATCGTAAAAGAATTGAAAGAGGATGATACGTTTGATGATATGAACCAGACGGCAAATATGCTGGTGGACATGCTGAACGCAGAGGCGATGTCCCAGGTACGCGTTTCCTATGGAAATCCGGTTAATGAGATTAAAAACGTGTCCCGTTCTTATAAGGAAGCAAAGATGGCGCTGGAGGTAGGAAAGATCTTTTATGCGGAAAAGAATGTGGTTCCGTACAATAACCTCGGGATCGGCCGACTGATCTATCAGCTTCCGATTCCTTTGTGTGAAATGTTTATGAAGGAAGTGTTCGGCGAACATCTTCCGGACACCTTCGACGAAGAGACCCTGACGACGATTAATAAGTTCTTTGAGAACAATCTGAATGTGTCGGAGACTTCGCGCCAGCTTTATGTACACAGAAATACGCTGGTTTACCGGCTTGAGAAACTGGAGAAGAGCACCGGACTTGATATTCGGAGATTTGACGACGCTCTGACATTTAAAATTGCAATGATGGTAGTAAGCTACATGAATTATATGAATAATAATGACAATATCTGAGGGAGAGAGGAGAGAACCTATGATTGAATTGCTGAAAACAGGAGCATATCTGGTCAACGGCACTCAGGTCATTCCGGACACGGAAGACGGAAGAGCACAGCTGAAAGCTTTTTCGGGAAAAGTTCCGGATCAGAAAGAAGCTGCGAAGGAAACGATCGCTTATGGGATTCTGAAGGATCATAATACCTCCGGAAATATGGAAAATCTGGAGATCCGTTTTGATAAGCTGACTTCCCATGACATCACCTTTGTCGGCATCATCCAGACGGCGAGAGCTTCAGGACTGGAAAAATTCCCGATGCCCTACGTTCTGACCAACTGCCATAATTCGCTTTGCGCAGTCGGCGGTACGATCAATGAGGATGACCATATGTTTGGCCTTACCTGTGCGAAGAAGTATGGCGGAGTTTATGTACCGCCGCATCAGGCAGTGATCCATCAGTATGCCCGCGAGATGCTGGCGGGCGGCGGAAAGATGATCCTGGGTTCCGATTCCCACACCCGTTACGGCGCACTGGGAACCATGGCTGTCGGAGAGGGCGGTCCGGAACTGGTGAAACAGCTGCTGAACAAAACGTATGATATCGCGATGCCGGGAGTGATCGGCATTTATATGACAGGCGCGCCGCAGCCGGGCGTCGGACCGCAGGATATCGCGCTGGCGATCATCGGAGCGGTATTTGCCAACGGCTATGTGAAAAATAAAGTCATGGAGTTTGTCGGACCGGGCGTGGCGTCTCTGAGCGCAGATTACAGGATTGGCGTCGACGTTATGACGACAGAGACTACCTGCCTGTCTTCCATCTGGAGAACGGATGATGAGATCAAAAACTTCTATGAAATCCATGGACGAAGCGGGGACTACAAGGAACTGAATCCCGGTGCTGTCGCTTACTATGACGGCATGGTGATGGTGGAACTGGACAAGATCAAACCGATGATCGCAATGCCGTTCCATCCGAGCAATGTGTATACTATCGATGAACTGAATGAGAATCTGATGGATATCCTGGATGACGTAGAGCAGAAAGCCAAGGTAAGTCTGGACGGTAAGGTTCCGTTTACACTGAAGAATAAGGTTCATGACGGAAAACTCCTTGTGGATCAGGGAATCATCGCCGGCTGCGCCGGCGGCGGTTTTGAGAATATCTGTGACGCAGCGGATATCCTTCGGGGACACAGCATTGGATGTGATGCGTTTACCCTGAGCGTTTATCCGGCAAGCACGCCGATTTATATGGAGTTGGCAAGAAACGGAAGACTGGCGGATCTGATGGAGACGGGAGCCGTGGTTAAGACCGCATTCTGCGGACCGTGCTTCGGTGCAGGCGACACGCCGGCAAACAATGCATTTTCCATCCGCCATTCGACCAGAAACTTCCCGAACCGGGAGGGTTCCAAGATCCAGAACGGACAGATCTCTTCCGTAGCGCTGATGGATGCCCGTTCGATCGCTGCGACTGCAGCCAATAAGGGTTACCTGACTTCCGCGACAGCGTTTACAGGAACTTACACGAAACCGGCATATCATTTTGATAAGACGATTTACGAGAACCGTGTCTTTGACAGCAAGGGAGTAGCGGATCCTACGGTTGAGATCCAATTCGGACCGAATATCAAGGACTGGCCGTCGATGCCTGCGCTGGCGGAACATCTGGTGCTGAAGGTTGTCTCCGAGATCCATGATCCGGTGACGACCACGGACGAGTTGATCCCGTCCGGCGAGACTTCCTCTTTCCGTTCCAATCCTCTGGGGCTGGCGGAGTTTGCTCTGTCCAGGAAAGATCCGGCTTATGTAGGACGCGCCAAAGAAGTCCAGAAGGCGGAAAAAGCGATCGAGGCAGGAGAGAATCCGGAAGCGGTTCTGCCCGAGCTTGCACCTGTGCTCGCGGCAATTCGGAAGAATTATCCGGCGCTGGAAGACAACTTCGGTGTGGGATCTACGATCTTTGCCGTGAAACCAGGGGACGGCTCCGCCCGTGAGCAGGCGGCTTCCTGCCAGAAGGTTCTGGGCGGCTGGGCAAATATTGCAAACGAATATGCGACCAAACGTTACCGCTCCAACCTGATCAACTGGGGAATGCTTCCCTTCCTGATCCCGACGGGGGATCTTCCGTTTAAGAACGGAGATTACCTGTTTGTTCCGGAAATCAGAAAAGCGGTGGAGGAGAAAGCGGAGATCATCCAGGCATACGTGGTGGATGGACAGGAACTGAGACCGTTTGAACTGAAGCTGGGCGAGCTGACAGATGACGAGAGAGAGATCATCCTGAAGGGATGCCTGATCAATTATTATCGTGGCTGATCGTGGAAATAGGGAAGATTGATTTAAAACATGTATTGTGGAATGTATGGATAGGATCATATGACCACGCAAAAGGGAGACAGAGTCTTTTTGGATTCTGTCTCTTTTTTGCGCGGTATATTCCTGTAGATGCAATATATTCCTGCAAATGCGATATATCTCTGCAAGTGCGAGATACCCGGCAAGTGCGACACACCGGCAAGCGGCTGCCGTGCTTATACGGGCAGGTCTACGTTCCGCTGCGTTCTGCGTGGAACGCGTGCTGCTGGTACCGTGCCGTTTGTCGGAGTACGGGCAGTGGACAGCGCATGCTGTGTACTGCCCAGGGTGCCGCATACTTGTATGATCTGTATAAAAAGTCGGAAAATTATAAAAAACATAGTGAATTATGAAACTAAAATATTTAGAAGATTTAGAAATTAAAAATCTAATAAAATTATCGAAAAAAGTGTTGACAAATTTAGAGGGGTCTGTTATTATAAAATCACAAACAAACAAGAGATAAAAACAACAAAACAAAGACAGATGAAAAACCTGTAAATACTCTTTCCAAAAGGTAAATAAAATACCGGAAGTTTTTCAGAGATCAGGTATCCGGGTTAACGGTGTAAGTTATCGCGGAACAAGGAAGAAGAAAAACAGAAAGGGAAGATAAAAAGCCGCCGCACCATTTTCAAGGAATGAGACGAGAAATCATCTTTCGAAGAATGGGAACGGAAAGAGGAGATACTTTAGATAAAGAATCGAAAAAAACAGGTAATATGGACAAGGAGGTAGAGTCCAATGGGAAACGAAGCATCCAATCATCAATATGAGAGTGGTATTGCATAGCAGTTCCCCGCAAGAAAAACCTTTTATCAGAGGAAGAATGAAAAAAGATGTCATATAAGAATGAAACAGAAGGGAGAAAGGCATCTGACGAGTTGTCGAGAGATAATCAGAGATGAGGAATAACCGGAAGTAGAGTTTGAAAAGTATGGCAGAAAAAGATAAAAGGAAGTACGATAGCTGGCACTCATATTGAACAGATACCACACCATATCAGGGTTCTGGAGATTGTGTGAAGAAACAATCAAAAGAAAAATATTTTACTTATATTCATTGGAAATCTTCTGAAGAGAAGTATAAAGGTTGCAGATCATCTGAACAGGTTCAGAGAGAAGAAACCGGAATAAATGCTTTGATGACACGGAAATGAAAAGAAAGTATAAATAAAATATTTTGAACATATACAAAGGGTGAAAAGTATATGATGAAACCGGATATGAAACCAAATAAGATTCGTAGATAAAATTTCTAAGTAAGAGAGGAACTGAAATGGTGAATCTTACGAGGCTGGGAATAAAAAAATACAGAAAAAGCGAAGAAGCTTTTTAATAGAATCGATGGAAACCGATAATAAACAAGAAAGTTGAGAAGAAAAAATTGAATAAAGAAGAGAATTAGAACGACCGTTGTATCAAATGGAAATGTTGGTATGGCGGTCGTTCTTGTTGTGTCCGGAACAACCCGTCAAAAAGAGAGAGTTGAGGGCAACAATTCAGCTGGCTGAGCGTTTACAAATGTGATATACTGACGCAGAGATCAACAGATTCAGCAGCGAACAGTAAATTGACAGTTACAATTCAGCTGGCTGAACTGTAATAATTGACAGGAGGATAAGGTGAGAAGGAGATTTTCTACGGATGATATCCTGATGGAGGATGCAGAGATCCTTGTGGTACGTAAGCATGCAGGAATGGCGGTGCAAAGTGCGCGGCCCGGTCAGATGGATCTGGAACATGAACTTTATAATTACCTGGCACAGGAACAGCCGGCCGGAGGGCGGCGTCTGCCGTATCTGGCGGTGATCCACCGGCTTGATCAGCCGGTCCAGGGGATTCTTGTATTCGGAAAGACGCCGAAAGCCGCCGCAAAGCTCAATCAGGCGCTTCAGGCGGATCGAATGCAAAAATATTATCTGGCAGTGGTTGAAGGAAAACCGGAATGTGCGAAGGGAACGCTGATCGATTATCTGAAAAAAGACGGAAAGCGAAATATGTCGGAGGTGACCGAAAAAAACAGTCCGGGAGCCAAAAGAGCGGAACTTTCCTACCGGATTCTGGAAACTGTCCGGGATCAGGAGAGCGGAGCAGCGCGTTCTCTGCTGCAAATCAAACTGAAAACAGGCCGTCATCATCAGATCAGGGTACAGATGGCGCATGCCGGTATGCCGTTGTGCGGAGACAGCAAATATTCTCCGCTGATAGAAGACCGGCAAAATGGAGCAACAGTCTCAGAACGTGAAGATGGATTGGCGCTGTGCGCATATCGGCTTGCGCTTCCCCATCCGCGGACAGGTCAGGTGTTAGAATTTCAGGTATCTCCGGAAGGGAAATTGTTTCAGGGATTTTGTGTGCCGAAAGTAAGAAAAAAATCATAAATTTTTCACAGAATTCCTTACAAAGAAGTATAGACTAATTTTTCTGTTTGTGTATAATAAAAGATGTGTAACATTTTTGTAAAAAAATTGGAAGATGCCAGTTCCGCCGGTCCGATCTATGGTATGCGTGGCCCTGAACTGCAGCATCGGAAGAGACAGGGAAAAGGTGGAAGGGATGAAACGTAAGATAACAGGAATTTTACTGGCTGGTCTTTTGGCTTTTTCAGGTACCGGATGTACACAAAACGGAGAAACGGTAGACAATTCATCGGTGACATCCTCAAGTCAGAGCACAAATGTGAGCACGTCAAGCGGATCGGAGGAAGAGGCGACACCTGAACCAACGGCGACAGAGGGTGCTGAGGAGGAAAGCATCGCGGTCAGTATTCCGCAGAAGGATGGAATGCAGGCGGATTATATGTCGGTGGATGGTATTTCACTTGAAGCAGGCAGCTGCCTGGCAGTGGTCGCGAAAGATCTGTCTACCGGTTACTGGAAGGCCGTCAAGACGGGAGCCCAGCAGGCGATCGATGAGTTGAATGCGGCGCTGAATTATAGCGGTGATGATAAAATAACGATGCCTTTCGAAGGATCCTCAGACCCGACAGATGCAGAGGACCAGAGTAATACGATCGATATGGTCATATCGGAAAATCCCGCAGCGCTTTGTCTGGGGATCATCGATATGCAGACCTGCAAGACGCAGCTGGAGATGGCTGCGGAAAACGGAATTCCTGTTATCATCGTGGATTCCGGTGTGGACAGTGATCTGTACGATGCGTTCTGTGGGATCGACAATCGTGCTGCAGGTGCGGAGGCAGCCAGAAAGCTGTGTGAAGCAATAGGGGATTCCGGTGAGATTGCGATCGTATCGCATCAGAGTTCCACCCAGACGAGTATTGAACGAACGGAAGGGTTCTCAGAGGAGATCGCTCAGAATCATCCCAATGTGACGATCGTCCAGACCTGTTACAGCGATGTGGAAGAGGATCTGGAGACGTCGATCGACAATCTGTTTCAGCAGTATCCTCAGCTGCAGGGAATTTTCTGTACGAATCAGGTGGTTTCCGATATGGCGCTCGGAGTGCTGGAAAAACAGGAAAACTCTGTAAAGATGGTTGGATTTGATTACAGTGAAGCGCAGCAGGAAGCGATCGAGAGCGGGCTGGAGTACGGCACGATCAGCCAGAACCCGTACAGTCTGGGATACGCGATGATCGTGGCGGCGGCGAGAGCGGCCGGAGAAATGCCGGTCGATTCTTTCATCGATGCGGGATATCAGTGGATGGATCAGAGCAATATCGCTGCAGAAGGTATGGAGCTTTACAGATATTAAAAGAAACAGCGCAACAGTTCAAAAAAGTGAAACTGTTACGCTGTTTTTTATTTGTGGTTCTGTTCCTGGGTATCCCGATAGATTTCCTGTATCTCCTCGGAGATATGCTGACGGATCTCGGAGAGATCGGGTTCTATGGAACCTGAAGCAGGATCCGGGATCGGACGTGTGTCCCCGCCCACCTGAGAGGCAGGCTGCCGCGTACCGCCGGTACCCTGGGAAGCAGATCTCTGTGCGTCCGGTGACGGCTGGGTAAAATCGGAAGACTTTGTCTGCCGATGGTTGGAATGTCTTTTTGGCGGTTTTTTTTCGTCGACGTCATCCGGTTCTTCCGGTACAAAGTGGAAATCATACATGGTATTCTGAGATACTTTTGTACGGCGGGATGATGGCTCGCTGCCGGAGCTTCCGCGGGATTTCTTTTTCTTTCTGCGCTTTCCGGAGGAGCGGACCGGAACGCTGCGGGAAGCGGAGTCTGCCCTGCGGCGGTTTTTCTTTTTCCTGCGGTAATCTTCTTCCCGATCTTCCGCATCTTCCCAGTAGCCGCGGTCTTTCCACGGTTTGAACTGAAAGACCATGCCGAGAGCGGCAAGGATCAGGACGATGATCCACATGACGAGATCGTATTCCTGTGCCTGGAAATCGTAGGCCAGGGTGACAGAAGTGAGTGCTCCGCAGACACTGGTGATCAGGATCACAGTGATCCGCTCAAAGGGAACGCCGATCAGCGCTACGACAATCGCAATGCCGAGAAGAAACAACAGTACGATCAGATCCGAGGGATTCAGAAGCTTGTACAGAGAGAATCCCAGAAATGCAACGATCAGGAAAAAGGTGCCGATCCGATAGAGCAGCAGCGCCAGCAGTCCGAAGATAAATCCCAGTCCCAGCGTGACGCCTAAGATCATATTATCACTTTGATCTGTGTATGTAGCCAGAAGCATTCCTCCGGAAGCTCCGATACCGAAGCCCAGCAGAACGCTCCACACCTTCCGGAGGGCATAGCCAAAAAAGCAGTTCAACAGGGCGAAAACAGCGGCTGCGATCAGAATAGCGGTTCCATATCTTGTCAGTAGTTCTTTCAACGTATCGAATTTATCCAGAAGGTCGTATAGTGTGTCAATCGAAATATTTTCCATAGGCTCAAATCCTTCCTTTTTGTAAACCGTAACAGTTCAGCCAGCTGAGCGGTTACGGTATTCAGCCATTGAAAATCGCTTCGCGATGGGCTGGATGCCCACAGGCACTATGTTTTCACACGGTCTGCGCAGTAAATGCGCAGACCTGGCTGAACTGTAACTGTAAACCACATTAAAGTACAGGTAGATTTTAGTACGGAGAAAAAGATTTTGCAAGTCTATTCACATAATTTTAAGATTTCGCGAAGTGATCTTCAATAGCCGGGTCTGCGTATTTATCGTTGGGGCAGTGGTCACCAATTTCAGGAAGTGTGCATATAGTATAGCAAAGAATGATCTGGAGCAGTCTATGTTTAATGAAAGATCGATGCCTTTTTATATGGCATATTCATGGCCAAATGAAATCGGGGAGGAATGGGAGGACAGAGAGTGGAACATTTTGAAGTCTTGGTATTCCGGTGAGATCCTGCAGGCGCAGGAGGCGGTGGAGAAAGCCTGTGATGAACTGGATTATGAGGGAAGCTGGATTTATGACGAATATCCTGACAGAGACAGAATGGAGCGAGAGCAGATGAAGATCCAGAAGAGACTGGAACAGAATCGTCCGGGAGAATTGCGGCTGCCGGATGGAAATACCGTGGAAGCGTCGGATCGAAGACCCGGAAAAATCGAAGAGCTTCTTCAGGTCCTCTGGTACAATGAGGTGTTCCGCAGACGTTGGAGGAGAAGGAAATGCCGCGGACGATGCAGATAAAAAGAAAATTTTGGTTTATGCAATAGATTTTTAATAATTTTGTGGTTGAGGTTTTTTGCCAAAACTATTACAATAACATTGTAATTGAAATTATTATGTAAATTTCCGCAAAAATTTGTGTTTCCGGCATCCGAGCCGGAAGAAAAGCGAATGCGCGCCGGTTTTGGCAGCGTATCTGTCCGGGATTTGAACAGAGGAATAGAAAACATTGTGTAAAAGAGACAGGAAAAGTAAAGACAGACGGACAGAATGCGCGGGATTTTGAGTGACTTTTGTACAGGGAAGCGCGCGTGAGCAGGTGAGAGATGGATTGGATGAGTTTTGTCAGTATTTGTTCGTGCGGGATTTGCATTGCGATACAAGCCGGAGAGCAGTTTCCGGCAGGGGAATATGGAGAGTATAAATGGAACTGAATACATTATTAGAACGGGAAGTGGGAGTTTCCCTGCATCGGATTCTGATCAGCGGACAGCGGACGGGCGACGGACCGTCGAAAGTCCGGATCCGTCCGGTGCAGTTGAGAGGAGAACTGTATTTTCAGTGCCAGGAGACGAGAGGCACAAAAGAATTTCATAAAAATCTGAAAAAAGAAGAGCTGATCCGGCGGGTGCTGGCATGGATGGAACATGATTTTCGCCAGCTGCAGCTGGAATCAGACAATGGTATGGGGACGGTGCTTGTAAGTAAGAAGGGTAAAGTGACCGTGAAATGGAAAGCGTGTATGAACGGTACCGGGCAGACGTTGGAGTCGCTTGCCCACAACCGGAAAAAACGGTATCTCCTGGAGGAGGGGATCCCGGTGGCGTTTCTGTGTGATCTGGGCGTTATGACACAGGAAGGAAAAATCGTACACGCGAAATATGATAAATTCCGGCAGATCAATCGTTTTCTCGAGTTTATTGACGATATTCTGCCGAAGCTGCCAAAAGACAGGGAGATTACGATTCTGGATTTCGGATGCGGAAAATCTTACCTGACTTTTGCTATGTATTACTATTTTCGTGAATTGAAAAAGAGGGATGTACGGATCATCGGCCTGGATCTGAAAGACGATGTGATCCGGACGTGCAACGGTCTGGCGGTGAAATACGGATATGATAAGCTGAAGTTTTATCAGGGAGACATCGCCTCTTATACCGGTGAGTCGAAGGTGGATATGGTGGTGACGCTTCATGCCTGCGATACGGCGACGGATTTTGCTCTGGCGAAAGCAGTCGCCTGGGATGCGGAGGTGATCCTCTCGGTTCCCTGCTGCCAGCATGAACTGAACCGGCAGATTCGCTGCGATAAGATGGCGCCGGTGATGGATTACGGGATCCTGAAGGAGCGTATGGCGGCGCTTCTGACGGACGGTCTGAGAGCGAAGCTGCTGGAAAACGCGGGTTATGAGACACAGATTCTGGAATTTATCGATATGGAACACACGCCGAAAAATCTTCTGATCCGCGCGGTGAAGAAGCAGCAGGCGAAACAGGGGCTGCCGGAGGAACTGAAAGAGTGTATGGAATTTTTCCATGTACATCCGACGCTGGCATCTCTCCTTACTGAGAAGGGAGGAGAAGGATGCTGAAGAAGATTCTGACCCGGTTGATCGTGCTGCTGCTGGTATTTGCGGTGGGTGTTGTCGTATTTTCCCATTTTCGAAACCGTGAGGACACAGTAGAGGCCGTTGAACTGGAGGCGGCGATCCTTCCGGTGCTGTATATGCAGGAGGGGGATCTGCTGATCAATCCGATGTTCGGAAATAAAGCGCAGATGGACGGAACGACGATGCGGGATCATCTGACTTTGCTGTCCACCAGCAGAGATCTGAAACTTGCTGTGGATACAAAGGGAGAGACGATCACGGGCGTTGTCTATACGGTGAAAAATACTTCCGGTACGGAAATCGTGGAGAATTCTACGATCAAGAGTTTTACGGAAGAGGACGGATACCAGAAAGCGGATATCCATCTGGATACGCCGATCCTGATGAATCAGGAATATATTCTCGAATTTGAAGTAAATCTGGAGGATGGGACGAAGGCGTATTATTATACCCGCCTGATCCAGCGGTCGGGTGTAAGCCTGACGGATTATCTGAACTTTGCAAATATGTTCTATCAGACCTGTATGGATCCGGAGGCGGCCCAGGAACTGGCTTCCTATATGGAAACCAACAGTTCGAATTCGAATACCTCTTTCCAGAACGTGGACATCCACTCCAGCCTGGAACAGATCACTTGGGGAAATCTGAATGCCCAGCTGGTGCAGACGGGGATGCCGGAAGTCAAGGAGATCAATGAGACGACGGCAAGCATTTCCGTGGACTATATGATCAGTTCGCAGGATGATGACGGGAATGTGGAATATTATACGGTGACGGATTTCTACCGGATGAGGAAGTCTTCGGACCGTATTGTTTTGTTGAATTTTGAGCGGTGTGCGACGCAGGTTTTTGATGCGGAGCTTCCGGTTCTGACAAGTACGGGCATCAATCTTGGCGTCGTGCCCGGCGATACACAGTATATGGCAAATACCGCCGGGGATATCGTAGCTTTTGTGGTCAATGGAGATCTGTGGTCTTACAACCGCAGCGCCAATAAGTGTACAAAAGTGTTCAGCTTCCGAAAAAAAGGCGAGTACGAACTGGATGAACGTTATAATTACGGGGAACATGATATCCAGATCGTGCGGGTTTCCGAGTCCGGGGATATCACATTTGTGGTCTACGGATACATGAACCGTGGAAAACATGAGGGAGAAACGGGGGTTGCGGTGTACAACTTCCAGGCGGAGAGCCAGGTGGCGCAGGAAACTCTGTTCCTACCGGCAACGGTTTCCTATCCGGTGCTGCGCCAGAGTCTCGATGTTCTTTCTTATGTAAGTACAGACGGCCTGATGTATTTTTATCTGAACGGGTCGCTGTATCAGATGAATCTTTCCGATGGGACGTATCAGGTGCTCCAGGAAGGGATCGCGTCGGACTGCTTTGTGGTTTCCGAGGATCAGGCGAACGTGGCATGGATGGCGGCGGCAAATGCCAGCGAGGCTACGGAGATTACGGTCATGAGCCTGGAGACACAGCAGACGCTGAGTGTGACGGCGCAGGATGGTCAGAAGGTCCGGGCGCTGGGCTTTATCAATGATGATTTTGTCTATGGAATTGCCAATGATTCCGATATCGTTACAGATATTTCCGGCAATCAGACCTTTGCAATGAATACGATCCGGATCCAGGGAAGCGACGGCACGATCAAGAAAGAATATCATCAGGATGGTGTGTATGTGACTGGGATCTCTATTTCCAACGGGCTCCTTGAAATGGACCGTGTGGTCCGCCAGGGAGATGCTTATGTGGAGACGACGCAGGATCATATCATGAACGGCGAGCAGCAGGCGGATGAGGTCGTGACGAGCCGTATGGCGACGATCGGAGACCGCAGGGAACAGCAGATGGTGCTGGAATTCCAGGAAGACGGCCAGACGGCCAATCTTCTGAGCACGGAGGCGAGATTCAGCGAGAATGATTCCTCTGCGTCTCTGACGATCAGTTATGAGACGGGAGATGAACCGGTATACTTTGTCTACGCGAAGGGAGAACTCCAGAGTATTATGAATGATCCGGCGCAGGCGATCCTGGAAGCCGATGACCAGGTGGGTGTGGTTCTGAACCAGGATCAGGTCTACGTATGGGAGCGCGGCAACCGGCCAACGTCAGCGCAGATCGATCCGGCGTCTCTTCCGGAGGCGTTCCGGAATGCTTCGCTGGATGAAGCGGCGCTCCAGGCTTCGCTGGGAGAAGGAGAGACACTCCTGAATCTGACAGGCTGCAGTCTGGACAGTGTGCTTTACCTGGTGGCGCAGGGCCATCCTGTGGTGGCGCGGCTGAACGCCAACGGAATGGAGAATGTGGTGATCGTCGGATATGATCAGTTTAATAATACCCTGCTTTATGACCCTACGACCCAGCAGACGGTTCCGATGGGACAGCAGGACAGCACGAATGCGTTTGCGGCGCAGGGAAATCTGTTTCTGAGTTATATGTGATCTTTTGATACAGAGTGTTTTTCGGCCGGGCAGTAACAGTTCCGCCGGACCTACGCATTTTCATGCACAGTCCGCAGGATCGTGTTTGGCGGAGAAAAAGATCCCGCAGAGAGTTTTGGAGACACCGGTCTCCGGGCTTCTGCGGGATCTTCTTATTTTATAAAATATTTTTCCGGATGGTTCCATGGGAGAAAACGTTTCTCCCGCAGAGTCAGACCTGACTGCCCAAGCATAAAATATGACTGCTCAGTTCTTCCAGGCGCTGGGCGCGGCCGCCCAGGATGCGGACGGCCAGGTCGCCCTGGGCAAGCATTGTGGCGGCGCCTTCGACATCCTCCTGTTCTTCCAGGTAAGTCCGGATCTGGTCCAGCGCCCGGGACGGTTCTTTCGGACGAGTGAGGAAGAGGCTGGCCAGATGGGTGTGGGACTCATACATTCCCATTCCGCTCATGTCGAACACCGACGGGTCATATCGAGTGTTGTCGCGGTAAATGATCGTGCCGCTGCGATAGATTTCGGTCAGACTGTGATAGAACCGGTAGGCGAAGTATTCCCGGCGGGCGCTGCGGCCGCAGGAAAAGATCTCGCACATGCGGAATTCAGAGGTTTCATCCTCCAGATCGATGCGCATCCGGTTTTCGAAGGCGGAACCTGCGAAGGGAATCGTAGGCTGAGGATGAAAACAAAAGGAGGCGTTTGGCGCCACGTGTACATGGACCTGGCGCCTGGCATGTCCCTCTATCATCTGGTGGATTTTTTCGTAAGACTGGGAGACAAACTCCATGGAGGCGCCCTCCTCGATGTTCAGATCGAACTCCTGGCGGTCGCCGGCCATGATCCCGGCAGACGCCGACAGAAGCATCACCTGGATGCTGCCGTCAGCGTTCGGGAACGGGTGCATGATCTTATAGGGAGCCGTGAAGTAGACGTCCTTTAAAATTGTCCTGCCTTCGCCAGCCGCAGCAGTCAGGGAAAGCCGGGAGACTTTTCCAAAGGAGTTGCCTTTGGCGTCCTGTACCAGTACAGAAGTTTTTTCCATAGATTTACATTCCTTCCAGCAATACGTTTGTTTTCAGCCACTGGATCACTTCATCCACGTGCTCTCCGCTGCGGATGTTGGTGAAGAGGAACGGCCGGCCCTGGCGCATCTTTTTCGAGTCGCGCTCCATAACTTCCAGACTTGCGCCGACATAGGGAGCCAGGTCGATCTTGTTGATGACCAGCAGGTCGGAGCGGGTGATCCCAGGGCCGCCTTTGCGCGGGATCTTGTCGCCTTCGGAGACATCGATGACGAAGATCGTCGCGTCCACCAGTTCCGGGGAGAAGGTGGCGGAGAGATTGTCGCCGCCGCTTTCAATGAACAGAAGTTCAATGTCGGGAAAGCGTTCCATCATCTCGTCCACGGCTTCCAGATTCATGGACGCGTCCTCGCGGATCGCTGTGTGCGGGCATCCGCCGGTCTCAACGCCGATGATCCGCTCGATGGGAAGGACGCTGTTTTTTGCGAGAAATTCCGCGTCCTCCTTGGTGTAAATGTCGTTGGTGATGACTCCGATGCTGTAGTCTTTGGCCATGCGCCGGGTCAGTGCTTCGATCAGTGCGGTTTTTCCGGAACCGACCGGTCCGGCGACTCCGATTTTTACATATGACATAACAGAAATTCCTCCTAACATACATA
>ERZ1643246.1066-NODE-1066-length-31264-cov-34.946778_pt1 | contig 31264 bp, 24 predicted proteins | sample MGYA00579265_ERZ1643246 | MGnify/ENA primary metagenome ERZ1643246 (study PRJEB29033, sample SAMEA4952261) | chicken gut metagenome | biome: Broiler Chicken; feature: Gastrointestinal Tract; material: Caecum | place: Ireland | collected 2018 | study: Broiler...
GATGCCCGCCACACCATTTCTGGCAGTGTGTTTTCCTAATATGAAACATTCATATCTTCTGCATACCCCTTGTGAATCAGAACCTCTGCAATGTCATGCCTTCCCAGATGTCTTCCCGGCCTTCTGACCGCTTCCACCTCCTCCATGCTCACATGAATCCCCCTGTTTTCCAGCTGTCTGAGGATAGCCTCCACATACCTGCTCTTTCCCTCCTGAATTTTCTCAAAAATGCCGTTGAATTCCTCTGGATTAACACCGTCGGGAAAGAGACCGACCACATGAATTTCCACGGTCTCTCCCCGTGCCGGAACCAGATATGTAACAGAAAACTCACAGCCGGATATGACCGTCAGATCGCCGGTATGACTGCATTGTGCAAGAGAAAATTTATTATGGTCCGTGATGGCGATCACTTTTAACCCTTCTTCTTCAGCCATTCGAATCACATCGGAAACCGTATTCTCGCCGTCACTGTTTCTGCTGTGAAGGTGCAAATCGATTCTTCCTTCCTCCGGATCATATTCTGTATGTTTTTTCATCTGATCTCACCTCTCTTTGTGCTGATGCAGCGGTTCATCCGACTGAACGTCTTTTTAAGACAACTGTCTCAGGAAATTTTTTCAAAAAAAGACTGCTTCTAACAGCATAATTCCGCACGCAGCAGTCTTTTCATATCTCTCGGCTGTCTTTTCTATAACAAGAGTAGACGTATTTGTATTTACATTTGTCTCAGACTCAGAACCCTTGATATACGGTGCAGAATTTTTCACAACCATTTATCATATACTCAACGATTTTACCAACTCGTCTGCAACCGTCCTGTAAACGAATTCATTGTAATATTTCTGAATATTATCTTTCCCCAGAATATTTCCAGCCAGATGAAGTTTTCCATTCTTCTCAACAGCTGCAATCCCCGACCTGCAACAGGAAAACGCAACGATATTTTTCCAGAATACCGCATCTTTTCTTCCCATATCCAAAAAAGCGTTCCTGCACTCTCCGGCTACCAGAATATTCCCATCAGAAGTTAAGCCAAAAGCGTACACGCTGTCTACGGCAACCGCAGTAATATTCGACCATTTCGATACATCAGATCTTCCATCATCTTCCCTTCCCGCAAATAATACTGTTCCCTGATGTGTCAGCGCCAATGTACAATCGCCTGCTGCAGCAATGTCAGCTACATCCTTCCATGATTTAACCGTTTCATAGATTGCCGGATCCAACATGTTACCGGCAATGCATACAGTTCCATCATTTTTCAGCCCAACAAGATGGTAATTTCCGCTGGTCAGCTTCTCAATTCCTTCCCACTCGGATATTTTCGGATGAAATACAGATCCGGCAAAAACAATACTTCCCTTTTGTGTCAAGCCATAGATACATCTTGGCGCGGCACAGACATGCCGAATTTCTTTCCACTCGGATACATTCAGCTGTCCGTAAACATTTTCCCCCTCAGCAAGCACTGTACCATCCTGACGGAGGAACACCTGATTTCGCTCCGAAACACTGTACTGCCGGATTCCATCACCAACCTTCTCTTCTCCAGTTTCCATAAACAGCCGGACCGAATGACTGACCGGCGAAAGATACGCCAGTCCTTCATTCGTCAAAACAAATATATTGCCGGATTTACATTTCGCCTGAAGATTTCTGATCAGCTGTCGTGACTTCGTCGATACTTTCTGTACCCAATCGTCAAAACTTTTCATCCCAGCAAAACATTCAATATAAGCCGCCGAAAAACCGCATCTGAGACATGCACCGGCAGAAATCACCGGTCTATCCGGCTGTGGAGCTCTGCATACAGGACAAATTTTTTTTGCCATATTGCCACCTTTCTTTACCCATTTTTACCTGACATATCTTTCCCAAAAATAAAATATCGGATAAAAATAATTCAATTCGTCTCGATTCTGTTCTCCCTTCGGGACAATTGATCCGGAAAAAATACCGATCATCCGTCCGTCTTCTGTTGAGATAACCGGACTTCCGGAATTTCCATGCAATCCTGTGGAATCAATATAATACCGCGTAATCCCATTACACTCTTGGGCAGACGCTACTCTTCCGCTAAAATTACTGATCTGAATATGATCCATGTCACTGCCGTTAAGCATTCCACCCAGCGGGTACCCGAGAATGATCGTCGTTTCCGCCGAACTGATTGCTGACTCTTCCGGTCGCAGCGGCATTGGATGAAAATTCTTTCCATTCATTTTCAAAATTGCCATATCACAGTCTCTGCATATCGGTTCGCATATTTCACACTGAAACCATCGATAATCTCCGCCCACTGCTCCTGGGCAAAAAACCCTTGCTCTGATTTCATCCATATGTTCAACCACATGAGCACAGGTAAGAATGTAACCATCCGTGGTCACAATCGTTCCCGATCCGGTACCCTGCCTCTGACCCTGTCTGTAAATTTCAAGAAGAACCACACTCTCTGATAATTGCCGACATCTCTGATCGTAATTGTTCTCTCGAATAGGAAACACTTCTTCGCGGCCGAGAAAATTGCTCGAAATCTCGGCGTTTCTTTTCTGTATGAAAGTCATTCTGGAATACCTTCTCGGAATATCCGTCCCGGTCAGGGTACGCATTGCCTCTTCCGACGGCTCATCCTCGCTTCCGTATTCTTCATCAATCCGGAACAATTGAGCATCGATAGAATCATGAAGAAAATTTCTGACAAACCTTGCATTTCCAAAATTCGGATCATGCTGTCTGCAGATTTCCCGGAAAATCTGCAAAGCATTCTGCTGGTATTCCCTGGTCAGAAGCAACGGATAATCGCTCCCAATCTGGGAGATCCTGTCAGCCTTCTCTGCCATCTCTCTCAAAATTGAAAGCAGCTCCTCCGGAGAATAATCCTCAAAGTAAATCATACTGTTTTCCATTCCGAACCGGCTTTTCAGTCCATCATCCATCCGAAGCATACGTAACATATCCGCCGGATATCCTGCCAGAATAATACAGGTATCTTTCATGACAGACACATCTTCCAACACAGTCAGCAGCCTCTTTACAACAATATTTCCGGCGCCCCCATACTGCAAAAACTGATGTGCCTCATCAATAAACAGGATACCGTTTCTTGCAAGTCTGATAACATCATCAAACTGATCCGGCGCTTCGCACATCTGCCGTGCCGTGCGGATAATTACATGTCCCTGAGAAAGGGTACCGGTTGCTTTTAGAATACCGCCCATTATTTTGGCCACTGTCGTTTTTCCCGTTCCTGGATTTCCCAGGAAGCAGTAACATCCAGGTGTCACATTTCTTCCGGACATCCTGCGCATCCTGCGCTCGATTGTTTCGACCGACCGCTTCACTCCCTGAAGTCCCGTCATCATTTTCAACTCATTCAGGGCATCCTGGGCAATCACCCTGCTTGTCGTGAAATATTTCCGGTACTTCTGCGGAAACATCTCTCTTGTGATTTCCCGACGATTGACTGTATAGGATGTTCCATCCTCCAATACCGTTTCAGAAACTGTTTTTCCATTCATATTTTTCCAATTGGTAATTAATGAATCCACCAGATGATCCACTTCTATACCATTTCCCCAGGTGCGAACCGCTTCCCCAAGACCTCCGCGGTCACTGACCCAGTTAAGAAAGAAATCTGGCAGCAGCCGTTTCACATTCATTTCGAACTTCAGGCTGTCACGTGTCTTCATATAAAACAGCTGTTCCATCTCCCCAGGCATCAGATCCTCCAGTTCAAACACATGTGCCAACTGGCTACGCAATGCAGGAAATGCTTGCAGCGTTGCTTCTATCCCTTCCTTACTATCCAGAAACACCACACATAACTCGTCCTTATGGATATTCATTGCCCCTATGATACTCCGAAGCGCATCAGGACCATAGGAATGATCCGACGGGTCATTCTGCAACATGGAACTTGGATACTCCACAACCAGCGTTCCTCCCAGAGTACGTTCAATCACCTCCTGCGTCTTCAACGAGGTCTGTCCGACAAATCCTGCTTCCAAATCGCCCTTTCCGACAAATTGTACATCGTCTCTCTCAAGAAATCCGTATTGTCTCCAGGCTGCTGCCATCGCACGGATCGCCGTGTGTCTGCCGGAACCGACGGGACCTGCAAAAGCACAGTGAAGACTGGTGCTGCTTACAGCGTCATAAAACATCTGCGGTTCATTTTTTTTCTTTTTATTTCTGACAAATCGTACAACCTCATCCTTTCCAATCAATTCTTCCAGTAGTGTATCTGCATTGCGGGCAGCTTTCGGCTTCATACCCACAGGTCCTGCAAAGACTTCAAAAGATGCAGGAATATCTTCGGCTGTCAGTGTATGTTTCTCTTCTTCTGAAAATTCGGCAACTTTTTCCTTTGACACATATTGGGTGGGATCTCCGGTCGCTTTCCTGTTCAGCCTTGCTGTTCTTGCTTTTATCGACTCTGGCAGATAAACATCTCGAATAAATCCTCCATTGCCAAAATCCGACGGTCGTTGTTCCAAATACCTCTCCAAAGCCATTCTGGAACGAATTAAATAGCCACAACCCGCGTCAATCCTCTCTCCTCTGGCTTGAACCATCGATTTCAGAATCTGTACTAACTCATCCGCTGTATAATCATTAAAGCGAATCCTGTTCGTCACCGGGAAACGACGCGCCAATCCCGCGTCAACCTCAAGAAAACGCCTCATAGGGGCAGGATAACCAGCGCAGATAAAACAGGTATCAGCCCGAATTTCCGGATCTTCAACAATTGGTACAAGCTCCCGTATGATTGCATGCCCTTGCTCGCCGCCCTGCTCCAACTGATGTGCCTCATCAATAAACAAAATACCTCCTCTGGCATTTTCCACTTCTTTCACAAGCGTTTTGGAACCGTTCAGAAGATCCGCGGCACGAACTTCCACCACATTGTTCACTTTTCTCCGAAGAATATTCATATGCCCCAGAATTTCACCGATTTTTCTGGCAACCGTTGTCTTTCCGGTTCCGGGAGGGCCAGAAAAAATGTAATTTCCGGGCACTCTATCCGCGGCTCCCCACTGAATATTGTTTACCAGATCTCTTAAAAACACCTTCACGTTGCCAAGACCGATCATCTGATCAATCGCCTGCATTGCTTCCTCCAGGTTTTTGCTGCGAGGCGCCAAACAATGTCTTAGATTTTCCGGTATATCCACCTCTGTAAAAACCATCTTTCCGTCGGAATTTTTCTCTGCGGCGATCCGGGCGCTGCAGGCTTTCTTCATGTTAGTGAGTAAAACTTCTACCTCACCGGCATTTCTCCACTTACTCGTTCGACCGCCTACCCACGTCTCAAAAAAATCATGTAACTTTCCTTCCAGAGAAGGGCTGATGATAATGTCTTCCGAATCATTTCTGAGCATCAGCCGGAAAATCTGTTCTATTTCTTCCGCTGAATAATCTTCAAGGACATACTCTGTCGGAAATCTTCTCGCCAGGCCATCGTTTACCTCCAGCAGACGGTTAATACCGCTTGGATATCCCGCAATGATCACTGCGAATTGTCCCTGATAAGCTGACATATCATTTACCAGCTGATCCACTGCCTCACGTCCATGAGCCCCAGACGCCAGAGCATATGCCTCATCAATGAACAGTACGCCTCCCATTGCCTCCTGTACTCGTTCTCGTACAATTCTCGCTGTATCGCCAACATACCCTGACACCAGATCCGCACTCGAGCAGACAACTACATGCCCTTGCGGAAGCAATCCCAGCTCATAATACAACTGTCCAAACAGCTTAGCCAGCGTGGTCTTTCCGGTTCCCTGGCTTCCTACAATTCTGACATTCAGCGAATGACCAACATGCGAATCCAATCTTACCTGCGGGGCAAATCTGCTGGATTCCGTAGTCACCATACGGCGCCTCGAAGTGCTGCGCATTTGCAGCGCATACCAATTCCTGATATCCTCCTTCACACTTTCCATTCCAACCAGGCGGTTCAGTTGCTCCATAGGTGAGACATAGTTAAGCTCGCCGGTAAATTCTCTCCAATTCTCCACAGACAGAACCGTATTCCCGTGATCAGACGAAAAGACTTCCAGTCTCGTAAACAGATTTGCCAGACTCCACTTCTGCCGTGCGCAGGAGGCAGCAAGAATCTGTGCCAGCGCTCCGATGTCCTGCTGTCTGATTCTCAGACGGTTTTCTGCCTTCAGACGCATATAACTAAGCAGATTTCTCACCTCATACCGATTCGGTGTTCCAAGACTAATCACCCGATTCAGTGTCGGGTCATCGGTATCTATCCGCGGACGCAATGTCGTCTCCACATAAGTTGCCCACTGTCCCGTTCCATGGTTTGCGCTGTCCAGCACATTAGAGATAGAAGTATCCCGGAACAGGTAAATAACAATACTGTGGTTTCCCTGATGATATGACTGTAATTCCTCCAGCATAGACATCTCCGGATTCTGCAAAGAATGCTGCAATGAGTTCACATTATTCAGCACCAGCGCACATCTCAGTTCCGGATTCTGCATAACCGCGATTATCTGCTGCCAGGCGGCGGGAAGTCTTCTCCCCATACGCAGCGACCCTCGCAACTCTTCCCGATGCTCCGGCGCAGGATCTGCAGGCGTCTGATTTCTCTGCCTTCTGCGCCTTCCCAAAGGTCCTGACGATTCAATATCTCTCGCAATACTGCGCTTTCCTGCTGAAATCGCCGTCCTTGGTTCATCAGAAGGACGCCTGTTATTTCTCAGGATACTGTAGGACTGTTCGTCGTAGCAGTACAAAATATTTGAAGAATCAAGAAAAAAGACCGCCTCAAATTTTTCTTTTTCCCGCAGATATCTTTGTAGTTCAAATCGGATATCTGTCAGCTGCAACATATCGTTACAGAATTGGTCGTTCGTTTTCCCGGTAACAATATAATGTCCGTTCAAACAAAGTTCCCTGTCAAAATATGAATTATTTTTACTGATCATAAAAGGACTCCTGCTTTATTTCAGCGACAACCCACCACTCTTCGCTGACGCTGGTTGTCAGTGGCTTGCCTGTAACGTATGGTGAACCGGCTTGGGAATCTGCGGAGCTTTCTCCTTTTCCCAGGCCTGCATATCGGCACACTGAATTCTATCAGACGGCCTTTTTTCAAATCCGGCTTCCGTCTGAACCGGAGACTGTTCAAATCCCAGTTCACCAAGTGCCTCAAGGGCATCCAGCGCGACGCTGTCACCATCCTCCTCGCTGCTTGTACCATAGTTCAGAATATCAGATTCCAGATGGTTAACAATTCTTCCCTGTCCGTCTCTCTCCGGAATCTGTGTTACTACCATCTCAAAACCGGTGGCCGGATTCTTTAAATGTAATCTGTGTGCAGCCCTCTGATCTTCGCCATTGTATCCGTATCCGACTACCTGCAGTCCCAAAATCTGTTCCATACTTTCAGAGATATCCGCCGCAATATCTGCTCTGTCCTGACTTCCATAGAATGCTTCTGCTGCGAACACAGTTGTATCTTCTATTTCCCGACTGGCCTGCAGGCCTGCCGCCTGAATATTATCCAATTGGTGAATGTTCAGGTCTTCTGCTGACTCAAGACTCCCTTCCAGAGCACGGATACGTGCTGCGATCCTCCCCAGATCTCTGTCTGACCAGTAATCTACATCGACAGAAGCGGCGCCATATTCATCTGAGATATCAAGTCTGCGGCTTGCCTCTGCCTGTGCAGCCGCTGCGTTTACAACTTGTCTTGCTGCCTGATATCTGAGATTCCACTCCTGTTCCGCCTGCATAACCTCCTGATGCAGCTGAAGCGAAGCTGCTGCCGCCTGACGTGCCGTAAGTCTCGCAGTCGCCGCAACACCGCTATGCATTCTGCCAGCCTCTTCAATATCGTGTGCAGCCTGTCGGATCATCTCCCGTACCGGTTTCAGACGTCCTGGAAGCAGAAGCTCCGGACGATAATTATTTTCTGTATCGTCCGCCAACTCCCGGGCAATGCGGAGATACTCTTCTGCCATCTCGCAGAGGATCTCCTCGTCCTTGGCAGCCGCCTGAATCGTCGATTCAATCTCATCCATTCTCTCCTTTACACTGACAACTTCCCGGTTCATTTCCTGAATCTCTTCTTCAATCCGACGATTATTCTGATTCATAGCCTCTTCAATCCGACGATTATTGGATTCAATTGCATCCGCTAAATCTGTTCTTGTCCTGGCAAGATCGCTCTGAAAATTTTCACGCATAGCTGCAATATTCTCTTCATTTCTACGTGCGATTGCCTGGATCCTGGCATTGGATTCCTCTATAGTCTCCAGTAAACGCTCTCTGACCTGATGTACCTCTTTCCTGGATGCTTCTTCTTTCGCTGTCAACTGCCGACGAAGATTAGCGATATTCTGATCCATAGCACTAATTCTATCCTGATAAGTGCGCAAAGCTGCCGCATTCCGATCCTTCAGCAAATTCAGCGCCCGGAGACACGCTCCGAGGCTTGAGGCTTTTGCTGCCTGTTCTCTCAGTTTTCTCAGTTCACTGCTTGATATCCTTGTATATGTTGTCTTTCTTCCACTCATATTACCTACTCCTTCCTGTTGCTGATTGTTTTTGGAATTCCGATTTCATGAAGCTCTATGCCATGATAAAAAACCTCTGTCTCTCTTTCCTTTGTACCATATTCAGAAACATAATCCCTGTACTTATCTGTAAGAATCCATACTCGCTGATTGGAAGACCCTCTGAGGCTTTTTCCATCATCCAGTTCCCTGATATATTCGCCGTCTATCAGAAGATCTATTTTTTTCAGAAAATCGGCAGCTCTATCGTCTGCTTGCAGTTCTTCCATTCGATATCCTGTATACACAATTACTCCCATCGGACGAATCTCCCGAATTTGTGTCACCAGCGATCCAAGTTCTTCCGCCTGCAGAAACGGCTCTCCTCCACTGATTGTCAGACCATCTGCATCTGACAGTGCGATTTCCATCGCCAGAGCCCCGATACTGATTTTTGTTCCATCCTCCATGCGGTGGGAAGATGCCGCCACGCATCCTTTGCAGTTTTTTTTGCATCCCTGAACCCAAAGAACATATCGATTCCCTGGTCCAAGCACGCGTACGGACGGCTCTTTCATATAAACATATAGATAATCTTTCATAAGCGTGTTCTCATCTCTAATGCTTTCTGATCTGCACGCACCGCTGCCACACATTTTTCCAGAATACCATCCAGCTGATTCAGATCATGCTGCACCTGATTCAGTAGCTCTCTGACAGTATCTGTCTGTCCCGGATCCAATGTTTCCTGAAGCTGAACAGCCTCTGGTTGTTTCAGATTGTTCATCATCGTCTCCAACGGCGTACAGTCCGCATCAAACCAATCTCTGTATTCTTTCCTTAACCTGTTGCATTCCTCTACTCTTTCGGAAAGATACTCTGCTTTGTTCTTAACTTTCACAAGTCTCTCTCTGTGTTCTCCGACAATACCGTCCAGTCCATTCAATGCCCGTTCTATTATCTCCAGAACATTTGTAGAAAGTGTCTGTTTCTGCGTGTCATACTGAGTCTTCTGCTGTTCCAGCGCCTTTGCACGTTCTTCGAGCATAGCACAATCCGTCTGCAGTTTCTCCACCATCGGCATCAGCTCGTCTATTTTTTTCTGAAGCTCCTGCTGCTGTTTCTGATTACAGTTTTCCTGGGCGCCCTGAAGTTTCCGAAGAAGCTCACTGCGTGTTTCAAATTCCTGAAGAAGCATTTTGTTCCTTTCCGGCTGCTCATGAATGGCGATATTGACTCTCTCAATCTCATTTTCAATATTCTCACTCTCTTTTTTCAGTCGTTCCTCATGCTTCATCAGAGTATCCATCTCATGCTTTCTCTCCGATATAGTCGCCAGAAGTTCCGTGTTCTCCTCTTTCTGCCTCTCAAGTTTCTCATCACTGTATTCTTTTTCCATAGAAATCAGTGCCTGTCGATTACGCTGAAGTTCTTCCATTCCGGCACGTTTTTTCGCGACAACTTCTTCCAGTTCCTCATTTTCACGGGCCACTTTTTCCAGTCTTTGTTTCAGTTCGTCCGATTCCTGTCGTGCGGCGGCAGCCCTCTTCTGTTCCTTTTTCAGCTGTTCTATCGCTGCCTGTTCGGTCTCACGAATCTTCTGCGCTACCGGAGACTGTGCGGACGACTCGAAAAAAGCGGTAATATACGAACTCATAGCCAGATAAGCGGCATACAGATTTCCAAATTCATCCTCAGACCAATCTATGGATATCGAAGTGGAAACACTTCTCAAAAGAGCATTGCATACTGCTGCTACTGATAAAGCGAGTTGTTTGTCATCCATATGAACGACTGAATCTGCCTGCATCTGCAGCTGCCTTCTCAAGTTTTTCTTTTCTCTTTCATCCATCCTCATACCTCTTCGCTTTTATAAATCGATATCGTATATGTGTGAAGGCATATCCGTCCGTCTCAATCGAATACAGATTCCAGACTCCGACATAACTACAGTAACCTCCACCAGATCTCCTGAGCCTTCAGGAATTGTATACGGCAGGCGAACTGTTTTCTCCGCTCCGTCCTTAACAAAAGTCAGCGCTTCTTCTGCCGACACATAAACCGGATCTGTGTACTGCGCTTTCTCCAGTTCCCGCAATGGTTGGTTTCTTTTTAACAGCACCAAAGACTTCTTTTCCATCCTGCCTCCGCTTCCCTGTTTCCAATACAGCAACTCAAGATCATGATCTACCATTGTCTGCATTTCCACAATTTCTCCGGCCTGCGCTATAAGAATCTCAGATGGAATCGCTATGGTGTACGGAGAAAATCTCGTATCTTCCATAAAAGGATCAAAAGAAAAATACTCCTTTGCCGCATACTGAAACAGAACATACTCTGCAAATTGTCCGATCAATAAAATCCGCATATGGTCTTCATCTATCCGGCTGTTTTTTAAAAGTTCAGATGTCTTTTGAAATACTGTTTCCAGCCGCTTTCTGGTATCTGCAAACATATTTTTCAGATCCGAGCAGGTCAACTCCAGATTTTTCTCAGGCACGCAAACCGCCACGGCATTTATTACCTCCGCTGACCGATAATACTTTTCCAAACAAGCATTAATTTCCGGCATCCGGCTTTTCCATACCGGCATTAGTTCATATTTGCTAAGCCCAAAAGCGTTTTCCCGCAGCTTTTCTACATCTTTCGCCTTATCAGTGCAGGCCGCCAGTGTAAGCGTCCCATTTTCATATCTGCAGATCCCGGCCTCCAGTTCATCGACGTCTATGACCAGAACCGGCACGCTGAAATCCGAAGAATTATGATAATGCTGATCATATATCAATGCAGCTTCAAATTGTGTAACTGTCATATGCTAAACCCTCTCGCTTTCTGCAAATGGTTTTTTTACCGTCACAACTGCCTGAATCACCACATCATCCTCACCGTCAAACTGGCGTTTTCGCATAACACCCGGTGTGATGCATCTGTCGATCTGTTTTTCATATGTATCCACATCCTCGTCATCGCATACATGGAGAATTTCATCAAAATTCTCTCCCTGTTTCGGAAAATAAATATACAGGCCAAGGCCGCTCAACGACTGCTCAAATTTCTTCAGAAAACGGTTTAAGGTAGTATTGAGTCTCTGGAGCGCTTCCATTGTCTGTACGGAGAATTCTGTTTCCTTTCCATCCGGCTCCGGAACCTGCTGAAATTCCCCTGAACCTTTTTCCAAGGATTCGTTTTCCCCTGAGACGTCTTCTGTCATTTTGTTTTCCGGCATACTCTCTTCGGGGATTTCTGTGTTTTTTACTCCTTCATCAACAGTCTTCTGAAGATGGGACATGATTTCTCCGCGAAGTATTTTATCAAGGTTCAGGATACGATACAATTCAATATACCTCTCCGCAATCGGCTGAAATTCCGATGGATACAGCGACACCTGCCATTCATGAAGCGTTCGATAAAATTCTGTTTTTAATTCCGTAAGTTTTTCATAGGAATCATCCAATGCTCTCATCCACTGTGCCTGAAGCGCATTCGTCTTATCGCACATTTCTCCATGGCGGCGGTCAATCTGCTCCGCCGCCTTTTTGGCTTCCTCATGATAAATATCCAGTTCTTCAGATATTTCCCGACGCATAAACGCCTGACGTTCTGCGAGCTTTGCAGCTAGCTGATTCTGAAACAGTTGTGTAACATGTGCTTTTATCTCTTCCTCGCTGCTCTTCACCTGACGTTCCGTTTCTTTCCTTGCTTCTTCTTTTAGATCATCTGCCTCCTGCTGGGCTTTATTCCGTATCTGACAGGCATCTTCCCTGGCTCTGTCGCAGATCTCCTGAGCTTCCTTTTCTGCCTGATGACGCAGAGCCTCCGCTTTCTCTATGGCTCTGTCCTGTATTTCTCTTGCCTCTTTTTCTGCATGGTTCAAAAGTTCTGTGTTCTTCTCTTTATTTCTTTCCAGGTTACGAACATACTGTATATGCTCTTCTCTTCCATATTGCGTTATCCAATTCAGCATATCCAGAATTTTTTCTCCATAACCCGTCAGCTTGTACATCCCATACCTATAGCATTCATTCCACCTATATAGTTTTATCTTCGAACTTAACGTTTCCCTCCAAGAATGTTCTACTGGAATAGGAATATATTCTGATTTTGCATTTATATTCAAATTTTTTGTATAGTGATCATAGACTGTAAAGACAACTGCGGCATCAATGATATCTATATTCTGCAGTTCTCTTTTGTTCTGCTTTAAATTATCAATATATTCTGAAAATCCCCGCGTCTTCATTTCCAGCAAAACCGCCTGATATAAATATTCAAAATACTCTCTGCTACTCTTATCTACACCATATCCCCGTTTTTTAATACTCATGGAGTTTTCAGAGTTTCCTTCAATTCTTATCATGCATTCTCCTCCTGCTTCTGAACTGAATCAATCACATCCGCTGTACTCCTGTACAAGGTGCTTCCATCCGGAAGGGTACATTGTACCGTGATATTGTAATCTTCCTCAACCGTAAACAAGACGTTACACTCCTGATTTTCAGGAACATCGAACTGGAACCATCGGATTGAAACACAGTCATCCGGAAGTGCCTGGTTTACCTTGCACTGTTTGCCAACAGAGCGATATACTTTTATCTGAAGGCGGCTGGACGGAGACCGCAAGCAAAATTTCTCTGTCGCTGCCGGAAGCTTCACACCCTGATTTAGCACAAAGTTCACGATTCCCTTCAGATTTCCTTGCACTTCCTGAAAAATTCCATACCTGTATTCGGTAAACTGCTCCAGCTGACGATTGGAACTCCTGTAATCATTTCCTGTCTCTGATCTTCGTCCATCCAGCTTATTTTTCTGAACCGGATTCCGGGAAACACTCAGGGACGAGGGCTGCTTTTTTCCGGATTTTTCTCCTGCCCTAATTTCCTTCCAGATTCCCTTCGCGTACCGCGCAGCGCCAAAAGAAACCGCTTCACTGGGCCGATAAAGCATTACCGGAATTCCATCTGCAATTTTCTCCAGCATTTGCTTCACCACCGGCATACGACTGGCTCCTCCGGACAGTACCACAGCGTCAATTTTTCTTTTGCCGGCATACATATTCATCATCTGCTGCGTGAGTTCCAGTGTCTGAACCAATTTATACTGAATCAACTCCTCAAAACGGCTTCTTGTAATCACGATTTCCTCTATCCTGTCATTTCCGATCAGCGGCGAGATATAACTTTCGTGATTATCCGTCAGTTCATGCTTTACTCTGACTGCCTCCCGACGAAGCGACTCCCTGTCCCTTGCATTAGCAGGTACATAATCAAATTTATCCTTTAAAAGCCGACAGATTTCCTGATACAGAATCTCATCAAAATCCTTCCCTCCCACATCCGGGATTCCATCCTTTGCAATGACCTGATAAGCTTCCTCCCGGTCATTTGCCGTTACCAGAGCCACATCAAATGTGCCATGCCCCAGATCATAAACCAAAACAGTAAAATGGTCTTCTTTCAAACGGATCGACTCCGGAGCCACGTTCTGCATATAGTATAAATAGTCAATAGCGACCGCTGCAGGTTCCGGCAATCGTCCTACCACTTTCACCGAATGACCGTTAATTTTCAGTTTCTCAATACTCTGCGTCATATAGTTCAGCAATTCGAGGTCATCCGAAAAGGACGCTGGAAACGTCAGTACAATATCATAAAGTTCCGGAAGACTCCTGTTCGCCAGCTCTTCATTTGCAAGAATCAGCAGATCTCTTGCAATTGCCGCATATACAGAACCCACGGACACCGGCTGTTTCATATTTTTCATGGTTACATATCTTTCACGCAGCCTTGTCTTGACAGCGTACATCCCATTTTCCGGTTTTCTGGCAATCAGCTTTTCCGCCGAACCTTTTTCCGAACTGAAGACCTCAATAGGCGAGCCTTCCGGAGGCGTAATGTATGCAGCGGTAGGCATTCCGGCGCTCAGTTCATACTGTGCCGGGAGCATTGCCATCGGATCCTGCTTCACGTCTGTCAAATAAGACACAAAACCGTATCCATTTCCTATGTCGCAACCAAGTGCACAAACCGTTTCTTTTGTTTTCATAGCTTCATCCTCCTGAAGATTTTTCTGAACTTAAATTTTTCAATGTATAGGAAGATTTTAATTTCTGGTTTGGGTTTTTTACATCGTAAGCCTCAATTGTAAGTCGTCCCAATGCGTCAATACCCAGCCGTGTCATGGATTCCGTCCCTTTTGGAACAGGCGTTCCGTGATCCAGTTTCACCGCCATAATATTAGTATAATCTGTATCGATTTTATATTTATTGGGGTTGTCTCCTTTTGCCTCATATACCTCAAAAGTCGAATATCTTTGCTGTAGAGATCTGGTATAAGAAGACCGATACTCTGTTTGACAGGGGATTTCCGTTCCCTTTTTTATATAAGTATCTATGTAGAGGATTTCCGTTTCATCTTTCTCAAAAAAGCGAATTCCAAGATCATACATAGTTCGCTGCACTATCACGGATCCTGTAGATGGATTGCTGTTTTCTTCGGAGGTTCCGTACCTTGCCGCTCCATATGCAATCGCTCTGCTTGGTCTGTAATATATGATTTTTCCCCGGTATTCCGGAAATGCTTTCTCCATTTCATTCAATACCATTGGCATCTGGCTGGCGCCGCCTGTCAGCAAAATCGCTTCCGGCCTTTGATTCTGGTGATTTTTCAACATTTCCTGTGTCTTTATGATTGTACGCATAAGCAGCGGCCGGGCCGCTTCTTCAAATTCTGCCCTGGTCACTGTAATCTCGTCATACTCTCCCGTATCCGCATTGTATATCTCGGGATAAACTTCCTGATTATTGGAAAGTTCAATTTTCGTTGACTCGGATAATGTTTTCAATATGTTTTTTTCGCCCTGAGACAGCTTTCTTACTGCTCCAAACTTTTTAAGCAGTATCTGATACATCACCTCATCAAATTCAGTGCCGCCAAGATCATTGATGCCATCTGTATTGATAATATCATAGTAATATGTATGGCCGCTTGCATTTTGCCTTCCCTTCGGATATGCCGCAACCAGCCCGAGATCAAAAGTACCGCCGCCAAGATCGTAAGTTAACACAGTTGTTTCCGCAGAAGATTTAGCAAATTCTGCCAGATAGTCCAACGCAGCAGCAGCCGGTTCCGCAATCGTTCCGAACACTTTCAGATGCTCGCCGTTTTCCAGTGTGGCTTTTTCCACCAGTTCAATCAGCCGTGTCTTCTGTGCATTGGTATATGTTGCCGGATAAGCAATAGAAACCAAATTTGTCTCTGTAAGGTATCCCGCCTTGAGTACCTTATTTGCACTTCGGATACAGTGCTGAATCACCTGCGTGATCGCTTCATCATAGGTAAACGTTCTGTCGTCAAGCACTAACTTTTCACCAAGATGTCGTTTGAGTGTCCGCACTCTGTTTTTTTGCGGCTTTGCTGCCGTTCTGACCGCATCTTCACAGCACCATGGCAAAGGCTTTGAATTTTGATTTAATTGCACTTTGTTCGAATAAAAAAATACACTTGGAATCCCATCATTCCTGCCGTTCGGCAGCAAATCATGTACAATTCCTCCTATTCTTCCTTTACTCAGGTCAATTTCAGAAATAAAGCACGGAAATGAATAACAATTTCCAAAATCCAAACCGATAACATTTGCCATCATTTGTTCCCCCTTCTCATATTTCACTCTCTTTTACGATCTCCCAAACGATCATTTTCTGTACTTTTTCTTAAATTCCAGCTGTTGTTTTTGTACTTTCTGATTACTTTTTTGGTATATCTGTTAATATTTTATAACACGAATCCAGACAAAATTTTTTCTGCGTCTCAGAAACTACGGCATCTGATTCCGACAGAAGCTTCTCCAGTTTTCTCATGACATCCTCAACTTCTGTTTCTCTTTGCTGAAAGGTCTCCGGAGCGACCGCCTTTCCATCATCCGAAAGAAAATAATCTTCCGGAAGTTCAAAAACCTTCGCGATCTTTACCTTCATGGCGTTTCTGGGAATAGAAGCACCGGATTCCCATGCCCCTATCGTTCTCACCGTCGTTTGCAGCATATCTGCCAGCTGTTGCTGCGTCCAGCCTTTAGCGCCTCGCAGGATAATAATCTCCTGCCCGATATTTACACTGTCCATTTACTCCTCCTGCTTTTTTTCTTAGTATACCATTTCGTATATGTAACAGCAAGAAGTTTATTGATGTTTTAGGAAGTTTGTTGATGTTTCATGAAATTTCTTGTTGCTTTTTGTTATTTTTAACTCCTATACTTTTTATGTGACTGTTCACCCTCCGAACCGCTACAAAACATTCTGCTTCAGGCAAATTCCCGGACGATTTCTTTCAAAATCCCAGGTGTGAAAGGAATCTCCCCCGCATAGAAATGACTCCGGACAGTTCCGGCACATTTCACATGAAGAGGTTCTGTCCCACCGGTACTCGTGGAAACGATTTTCCCAGACATCGCAGAAGTTGTCTTTTTTCACGTTACCCTGCACCAGTTCCGGACGCCGTTCAATGTCAAAACAGGAATAAATATCCCCATTGCACAGCACTCCGGCAATGTTTATTCCCGCACCACAGAGAAAATAGTGATCCCGCACCATTTTTTCCCATTGGGGAGTCAGATAATGAGCGCATCCAAAGGTGACTTCCATGTTATCTGTAATGCAAAATCTCTTTTCACGGATAAAAGACAGAAGCGTCAGAAATCCTTTCCGGTCAAGCAGAAGATCCGAATGGTCTTCCGCGCGCCCGATCGGATCCATATTGGTCAGACGCCAGTGTGTGATTCCCATCTCTTTCAGATAACCATACATTTCTTCCAGCCGTCCGATATTCTTTCTGTGAACCACAGTTGTAACCTGCAGAATTCCGCGGTATTTCCCGCACTTCTGCAGGCTCCGGATTCCATGAACCGCCATTTCGAAAGCACCCTTCCGGTTTCTCAGAAAATCATGGTCTTCTGCAAATCCATCCAGGCTGACAGAAACACTCCCGAGACCGGCTTCGGCCAGCGCGCAGGCCGCAGCATCGTCGATCAGGGATCCGTTGGTTGTCATTCCCCACAGAAATCCTTTTTCCTGTATCAGATTCGCAATTTTATAGAAATCAGGATGCAGCATAGGTTCTCCGCCGGTGAGGCAAACCATGATCTTGCCTGCGTCATACCGTTCTGCCGTTTCATCCAGGACCTTTTCAATATCTTTCACAGGAAGAATCATCTGATTCCCTGTACTGCAGCTGCTCCCGCAGTGCAGGCAGGACATATTGCACCGGTCTGTCAGCTCAAAAAACAAATAGATCAGTTTCGGGTGTTTCCGAAGATGCTCTCTGTATCCGGCGACCTGCTCCAGCTCTCTGATCCGAAGCATCCTGTCTTCAGTCAAACATGTCATAAGAATTCCCCTTCCTCCCTGTCTATCTCACAGCTGCCGCACCGCGGACAGTAATTCTCGCTGTCCAGCATCTCAATGCGCTGCCATTGATTTCCGCAGTCTCTGCAATGGTAATGTCTCTCGATCGGACACGGACCATAGATACAGGCCATGGCTGTCAGTTCCGGTGAGAAAGATCCTTCTCCCCTCCGTGTTCCGCAGTGGGAACAGAACTGCTCGCCGGGAGCCAGATAATGATGACAGTTGCCGCATTCATTCTCATCCCATGGTTCTGTTTCCATTCCCCATATCGTCCGGAACAGATCCATCGAATATCCGATCTTATCCATCGCCTTTTTCGCGACAGGCTCGGGAACCTTCGCCGACCATCTTTCATACGTCTGAAGCAGAGGGTATGCTTTGTCCCGCGCTTCCGACAGCATATCCTGCCTTTCCAGAGACCGCAGATATGGATTCATCATTACTCTGTACATCTCCGCAAACTCCTGCCGTGTCATCTTATATGCCATCTCCGACATACGTCTGCGAATCAATGCGTCAGTGATGGTCGCGTCGTTAAAATTCAGCTGAAGCACGGCGTAATAATTTTTTCGTTTCCGATTCATCTCAGCACCTCCCTGAAAAGAATTTGAATGTGAATGTCTGTCATTCAGGAAATACATTTCATTGATCTGATAGTTTTATTATGCCAGCTTCACGAAAAAAATTTTTTTTGAAAATACAAATACAGCGCATAATAAATATCTGGTCAGATATTTATTATGCGCTGTACAAGTCAAAAACCCCGCAGCAGAACTGCGGGGTTTTGACCCTCGCGGCAGTCGCCAAATGGACATGCAAGCATGTTCGCTTGGCTCGTTGCTCGCGGGAATAAAGACACTTATTAGCTTTCAGTCTTACAGAGTCATTTCACCGATTCAAATGCCTTACAAAAGACCTCCTCCCGGATAACAATCCCAGACGGTTTCATTTCCAAACAGAAACAGATCGCCTTCCTGCCTGCAGTTTCCTCCTGCCTCTGTCAGTACCAGCTTCCCCGCGCATATGTCCCACACATTCAAATCCAGTTCAAAGTATATTTTTGCCTTGCCTTCCGCCACCATACATATATCCAATGCCGCCGGCCCAATACGTTTCAGATCTGATGCGTGCGAATATATTTGTTCCGCAACCGCAAAGATTTTTTCTGTTTTTTCTCTGTTATACGGCATCCCAAATACAGCAATCCCTTCATTCGCCTCAAAAGAACCCACGTGCAGCTGCCTTTTTATGCCATTTTTAATGACAAAACTTCCGCTGTCCTTGCATGCATAATAGATAACGTTATCCCTGGGATTGTATACAACGCCAAGAATGACATTATCTATATTCCCGGATGTGAGCGCCACAGAAATTGCAAACGGCAGTCCATAAATAAAATTTGTGGTGCCGTCTATGGGATCAATGACCCAATTATATCCCGTATGCGAATCCTCCCCGCTTTCCTCTGCAATGAAACCTGCGGCCGGCGCCAGTCCATGTAATCCCGTTTTCAAATCCTGTTCAATCTCCTTATCCGCCGTTGTGACAAAGTTTCCATGGCTTTTTCTTTCGATCTGATAGGATGACGACAGGCGTCTTTCCGCTATGTTTCTGATCAGGGGAATCAATTTTTTCTCGCAAAAATCCAGTGTATATTCATTACTTTTATTTTCCATCGCATAACCTCTTATCACTTAATAGATCCACATAAAGCCACATTGATCCGTTAAAAAATTGCTTATTTCTTCAAAATAAGCGTTTCCTCCCATAAAATTTGTTTTTCCGTCAAATATTTTCAACGGAGGAAAAATAGAATCCGATATTCTGTTTTTCTGTGATGTGGAATCCCCAATCATAAACTGTATTGTCATACTATTCTGATTTTTGGCAAAAAATATTCCCGGATATGTCTTCAGCTTTCTGACCTTCTCATTGCAGACAACATCCAGCACCTTACTTCCAATACAGATTCTGAAAGTATACGCAGGCGTAAATGTACACTCTTTTGTGTCGCTGTGCATATTTTTACATTCTTTTACGCTGTTGACAAATAACTCTATCAGTTTTTCTATCTCGCTGAAGTCTACTTCCCAATAAGTGGAACGGTTTGTAATATACTCCATCAGCTCTATGTATTCTCTCCAGTGCAGTCCTTTTCTGTATGCAACGATTCTTTCCATATCCCACTCGTCAATATAAAAATCATCTCCGATTTCTCTGATGGTCTGAAATATGGACTGATTTTTGAAAAACTCTGAAAAAGCATACTCCAGTTCATCCGGACCCACTTCCTTGATGCCATGCTTCAGATACAACTGATGAATGAACGTGTCCTCCGGTCTTATATTGCTGGGGATCTGAGCTGTACAATTGAAATAATTCGTAAATATGGAATTGTAATACACATCAATGATCTTCTTCAGTTCTTCATGGAACGGCTTATTCTCATCGAAAATACAGTTCAGAACAGGATCCGGATGTTCCTTGCTCTTTTCCGTTACGATAAAGCTTTTGTAAAAGGATGATCTGCTGTACCCTTCCACGGTAGACCTGTGCCCGGTTCCGATGATATGGGTCTGCAGAAAGACCGTCATCTCAATTTCTTTTAATATTGTATAGAATTCCTGTTTTTCTGCCGTATCGAATCCAAAACATTCCGCAAGCATCTCATTTGTTTCCGTATTGAATGCCAACGTGGTACAGTGTTTTACAAATTCCTGTTTATGTCTGTCCACAGGTGTTTCCCAGTTTTCCCTGATGCAGTACATGGAAACATGGGTACACAAATCATTCCACGCTTCGACAGAATGCCTCATCGTCGAATATTGCGGCAATTTTGAGATATAAGGAGTCAATTCGTTATCCCCATATAAAAATACGATGATGCTTCCATTTTGCAGCAGAGAAGCAAACGCCTCTTTTTCTTTATCCTCATAACCATGATCATCACAATAAAACCCCTGCAAGCTCCGGCTGTTCAGGATCGATGCCCTGTTCAGGATAATCTGTCTCGTATGCATTAACGAAAGGTACAGATTCTTCATCTGAAATTTCTCCAGATGCTTCTGCACGTTTTCGGATTCAAAACCATATTTCAAAAACTGCCCCCGCAGCTCCGAATCCGAAGATATGATTTCATCCGGCAGCCATTGATTATCCAGCGCAAACGGAAAGGCCGTAGATGGCGCCAAATCGCTGGAATGCCCCCTGTAAAAGCTATTCTCTGCCGCATTGTCATAAACTTTTTCCGGCATGCCTGCCTCATAGATATAATCGCTGCTCTTGGAAAAATCAATCCCGCCGGAATAAATCATTTTTCCATTCAATGCCCTGAGAATATTCTGCATACTTGCAATACTGATGGTTCCCCTGGCGTCTAACTGCACAAACTGAACAGCCTCCAGATACTGAATGATTTTTTCCTCAACTTCTCTGTCTCCACTGACAAACCATGACGGGTGCACGTTTCCGATCACAACAAAAATGATTCTGAAATCTTCTTCTTCCTCACTTCTCTTTATTGCTTCCGATATTTCTCTCAAAACTTCTGTTCTTCTTACAGAATTTTTTGAAATAACTGCAAGCACAGTATCAGCGGTTTGAAGCGCTTCATTAATATCTGCGGCCCATTTCTGTCCGCTTACAATTCTTTCGACGTCAATCCACACATCATAATTCTGCCGCAGCAGAAATCTTGCGATACCCTGCGCACACACATGATCCTGATGTGAATAACTTATGAATATCTTTCTGCCCATTCTCAATTCTCCTGTTCTCTGCAGGCTGTACACTGACCGGCGACAGCTTTCTCCATTTATCACAATGAGTATATCACGCGTCTCGGACACTGGTCAATTTTGAGTTTATTCTTCCTTCAGATCGTTTGACCCACAGAGCATTCCCGGCTACAGTTCAGCCAGGTCTGTTCGTTCACTGCACAGACCATATGAATGCATACCGTCTGTGGACATCCGTCCCCTCGCGAAGCGATTTTCAATGGACGGATGCCATAACAGTGCAGGTGGCTGAACGGTTACGGGAAGTGATAAAAGATTCAAAAAAGGGTTCCGCAAACAAGACCAAAGTATGGTATAATATATCATATTTTCAGAACCATCTGTTATCATTTTCATAGCAGCCGTTCCTCTGCCGGAACGGCTGCATTTCCCCACAATACTACTTTCAGGAGGATATCTATGACCAGCTTTTCCGCGCTTCTGTCCGCTCTTGTGGAACAGAAAAACATACAGATTTACCCGCTGACACAGTACTGCAGCCTGGACCGTTCCACCATGTACAAATACCTCAACGGAAAACGCCTGCCGCCAAAGCAGGCGCTGGTGGAACGGATCGCCGACTACATGCGCCTGTCACCGTCTGAATACGAAGAGCTGATAACCGCATGGAAAATTGCGCAGGTCGGAGAGGAGAATTACTACAACCGCAGAAATGTTGAAAATTTCATCCTTAACTTTCCGGATGTGACCAAAATAGACCCTGTCATTCTGTCATCAGCTTCAGGCTCCGCCGAAACGAAAAGCGGAAAAGCATCCGCCGGCTGTCAGGCGCTCACTTCACAGACCATGGTGAACAACGCGCTCAGCCGTATGATTCTGAAAGAAACCGCAAAAGAAAACGGCCGCCTGGCGCTTCTTCTCCAACCGGACAACGAGTATCTGTTTCATTTTCTTTCCAGCCTCGGAGAATCCGAATGTGCTCTCAATATTGAACAGATTCTCTGCCTGAACAATTCCGGCCAGCTGGACAAGAGTAATCAGTCTCCGAACCTGATGTATCTTCAGGCAGTGCTTCCTCTGTATATCCGCGCGCTGGACTATACGATCTACTATTATTACGATAATGTAGAATCGCATTTTTCCAGCTTCAACGGCCTCTCCTGCATGGTACTGACCGGCGATGCAGCCGTTGCCTGTACGTCCGACTACCGTACCGGAATTTTTTACTCGCAGACGGAAACCGTGCAGCTCCTCTGGGAACTGTTCCGCAACTATAAGGAAAAATGCTCTCTGCTGTTTCATCCGGTCCGTTCCGTCACCGACGAGCTGAATATGCTTCAGACCCTTGGTCAGAGTGCGGAAGTTAATTATGCCGTCCAGCCGGAACCATGTCTTATGCCATTTATTACGCCGGACATGGTGGAAAAATATGTGTATCCGGAGCTTCCCGACCGTAAAACGCTGGTTCCCATGCTGATTGACTTTCTGGCGTTTCAGAAAAAAGGAATCCTCTCCAATCATTTTCATGTGTATCATACATTGGACGGCATCCGTTCGTTTCTGAAAACCGGAAAAATCTCCGAGATCCCGGAAGGTCTCTGCGCTCCGTTCTCACCGGAAGACAGAAAGCTTCTGATCGCCCGGATGCTTGAGAACCCGCAGGACAATTACCAGCTGCTCCGGGGACCGCTTCAGTACCTGCCCCATAATTTTCATCTGTACGTCTCACCCTCCGGCGGATACCTGTTATTTACCAACCGGTTGAACCAGACCGTTTACCTCCTGTTTGAAGAACCCTGCCTTCTGGCGTCATTTCTGGATTATCTGAACAACCTGGATGTAAACTGTCTGTATACCAGCGAGCAGAGCCGGCGTCTGATCAGCAGCCAATGCAGCCATTCAGACAGCTGAACTGTTACTGCATCCGTCCATTGAAAATCGCTTCAGAAGAGGAGAGAACGATCATGAACACTTTTTCCGGACTTCTCAGTTCGTTTGTCCATCAGAAGGACATTTCCGTGTACCCGATGACCCGGTACTGCGGCGTCGACCGTACACTCATGTACAAATATCTTAACGGAAAAGATTACCCGAAAGAGCAGGCCGTCGTAGAACGAATGGGAGATTTTATGCGCCTTTCCCCATCGGAATACGAAGATCTGCTGACTGCCTGGAAAATTGAAAAAATCGGCTGGAAAAACTGGAACAGCCGGCGGAATGTGGAAGATTTCCTGCTGAATTTTCCGGACGTCTCACGATTGTCGGAGAGTCTCTCTCTGACCGGCTCAGGCTCCGGGCCGGCCACATATCCGGACTGCCGTGCGCTTCCCACGCACACGGCGCTAAACCATGTGGTCAGCCAGATCATCGTGGATGAACTCCAGAAAGAGGACGGCCGGATCTGCCTGATGCTTCAGCCGGACTACACCTATCTGTTTCATCTTCTGACCGGACTTGGGGAATACGATCGCCAGATCCCGATCCGCCATATTGTGTGCTTCGAAAATACTTCTCAGCCGGACAGAAATTCACAGGACCATAATCTGCTTTATCTCCGGAAGATCCTGCCTCTGTACATCCGTGCGCTGGATTACAGCGTCTTCTACTATTATGACGCTGTGAATGCGCATTTTTCCAACCTCAACGGACTTTCCTGCCTGATTCTTACCAGCTCCTGTGCGGTCACCTGCACCTCTGACTATCAGACAGGGATCCTCTACGGAAATCCGGACGTGGTACAAACGCTGCAGAGCCACTTTGATTCCTGTCAGGAAAAATGCTCGCCGCTCTTTTCCCCGATCCATTCCATCCGGGACACCTGTGAAACGGTTCTGAAATTTTTCCCGGCAAGCGACGAGTATTATTCCCTGCAGCCGGAACCCTGTTTGATCCCGTTTCTGACTCCCGATCTCGTAAACAGGATCGTCAGAACCGAAACACCGGAACGCAGCGAACTGCTTCCCATGCTGAACAATTTCATCAGACAGCTCCGGCAGAAAATCTCCGGCGGGACCTGTCACATGTTCCATACGTCCGAGGGAATCCGCCGCTTTATGAAAACAGGGAGAATTTATGAAATTCCGGAGGAGCTTTACCAGCCGTTTCCCCCGGAGGACCGGAAGCTTCTGCTGTACCGTCTCAGTCAGCACATTTCCGGGCGCTACAGCATTCTGCGCGGCCCTCTGGAAAATCTTCCCCAGAATTTCCACCTGTGGGTAAGCTCCGCCAACGGATACCTGATGTTTACAAACAGAAAAAAAGAAACCATCTATCTTCTCTTTACGGAATCCGGTCTTCTCACCGCTTTCATGGATTACCTCAGAAATATTGATGAGAAATATCTGTATACGGACGAAGAAGCCCGGCACTTTATGGACGAGCTTCTGGAAGCTGAGATAAAATCATAATCCGTTCAGCCAGATGAACTGTTGCAGAGAGACTTTTTCTATCACAGGGAACCCAGTTTCCTGTGATAGAAAAAAGAGTTCCGCTCGCGGAACTCTCGCGCCGAGCGCGGTCGCTTTAGCGACAGATTTCTGCTTCGCGCGAGTGCGCATCCCGCGGAGCGTTTTTCTATCACAGGGAACCCAGTTTCCTGTGATAGAAAAACAGCCAGAACGGCTGCAGGCTCCGGGAGTTACCGTCCCAAAACCTGCCGCCGTTCTGGCTGAATTTGACTTTTCATTATTCTCTGTATTTTCAGCGTCTCTTTTTCGCCGCCGCCCGTTTCTTCCCATACCAGATAATCGCTCCGGTATAGGCCGCGGCCGCACAGATTCCGATCACATACGCGCCGGTCCACGGAATATTGAAACCGATCTGCGCATTCATAATATATGTAATCGTGATAAAAGCGTACCATGCACCCGGAATCAGCGGCATCCATACAAATCTGGCCCGTCCGTTCTCAAACATCCACACAGAGATTGCCAGAAATGCGAACAGGGACAACGTCTGATTGGACCATGCAAAATAGCGCCACAGAATATTGAAGCCGTTGGAATTCATCTTGGCAAACACAAGAATCACTGCCACCAGGACAAAAATGCCGGCTGCAAGCGTCAGTCTCTTCCGGTTAGAAGTCTGATCGATGTGGAACGCGTCCGCAATTGCAAGACGCAGAGAGCGAAGCGCCGTATCTCCGGATGTGATCGGAAGTACGATGACGCCAAGAAGAGCGATAACACCGCCGACAGGTCCCAGGATGTTCTTACAGACAATACCGATCGTAGCCGTCGCCAGAGAGGCATCCGCCGCCTGAAGACCAAGATTATAAACGCCCATTGCGCCTGCTGCCCATACCATCGCGATAAATCCTTCCACAACCATCATGTTGTAGAATGTCATGCGTCCCTGACGCTCGCTCTTCATGGTTCTGGAAATAATCGCCGTCTGTGTCGAATGGAAACCGGAAAGGATTCCGCAGGCTACAGTGATAAAGAAAACAGGGATAAAATGATTCGCCTGAAAATAATCGCCGTAAGAAACCAACGCACCGTTCCAGTTCTGCCAGATTTCAATCAGAGGGTAACCGTGAACAAACAGTCCGACAAAAACTCCCACTGCGGAAAACAGCAGAATCGCTCCGAAGACCGGATAGATTCTTCCGATAATCTTATCGATCGGAAAAACTGTGGCAACCAGATAATATACAAAAATAATTCCGTAAATCACCCAGGTGGAAACCGAGGTGGCTTTGCCGTCAAACCCGAATACCTGTGTCGCCGCAATATCACCCGGCGTATAAATAAACACAGCGCCTACCAGAAGAAGCAGAAGACTGCAGAAGATCTGGTAAAACGTATAGATTCCCTTGTTGCTGTATCTGCGGATCATGTCCGGCATCTGCGTTCCGCCGTCACGCAGGCAGATCATTCCGGAAAAGTAATCATGCATTGCCCCTCCGATAATGTTGCCGATCGGAATGGTAATAAATGCAATCGGCCCGAACAGAATTCCCTGGATCGGTCCGAGAATCGGTCCGGTTCCGGCAATGTTCAGAAGATTGATCAGACTGTTCTTCCACTCCCGCATCGGCACGTAATCTACACCGTCCTGTTTCGTATACGCCGGCGTTTTTCTGTCGTCCGGCTGAAACACATGCTCGCAGAATCGTCCGTAAAGCATTGCGCCAACCACAAGAATGACAAGTCCAATAATAAAGGTTATCATAGCGGTATCCCCCCTGTTTCAAATGATACCCCATTATATCACCGCCATATAATATTGTAAATATTTCTCTATTTTGCGTTTTATACAATTATTTTTTCTGTTTTATGTGTATTATGCAGATTTTTTTATTTCACCAGGCAAGGGGCCATACGGACATGCAGAAAACCGGCGCCCTGAGAGCCTTCCATGGCTCATACAGGGTGCCGGTTTTCTGTCACTGCTGCATATTCCCGGTCAGCAGATTTCCGCTCCGGACGGCATCTCCCGCTCCGGAACCATAAGGCTCAGCGTCCCGTCCGCGTCCTCCGCGCACAGCAGCATGCCTTCCGACAGCACACCCGCCAGCTTCGCCGGCTTCAGGTTCACAAGAACCATCACCTTTTTGCCGACCATCTCCTCCGCCGTATAATGCGCTTTGATTCCCGATACGATCTGTTTGACCTGATTTCCGATCTTCACCTGGGAGCAAAGCAGCTTTTTCGATTTCTTCACTTCCTCGCAGGCAATGATCTCTCCCACCTGGAACTGAAGTTTTTCAAAGTCCTCAAAGGTAATCTCCGGCTTTGGCTCCAGATCGATTCCCTGCTCCGTTTCCCCAGCGCCATCGTTTCCATCTGCTTTCGCATTCGAGGAATTTCCGCCGTTTCCGTCAGCTTTCTCCGCCTCAGCCTTCTGCGCAGCCTGAATGGCCTCAACCTTTTCCATAACCTCTTTTACGTCCAGTCTCTGGAACAGAATTTCCGGTGTATCCGTCACCTTGTTTCCGGACGGATACAGTCCGAAGCTGCCCAGTTCCTCATAGGAACGCTTTTCACAGTTCAACTGCGTGAGAATCCGGCTGGTAGTCTCCGGCATAAAGGATTCCAGCAGACATGCGCCGATGGAAATTCCCTCCACCAGATTATACAGAACTGTTGCCAGACGGTCCTTCTTTGTCTCATCCTTCGCCAGCGCCCAGGGCATTGTCTCATCGATATATTTGTTGCAGCGTTTGAAGAGATTGAAAATTTCCGTAATCGCATCCGCAACACGAAGCTCTTCCATCTTCGCGGTCACTTTTCCCACAGCCGCCGTCGCCACTGCCCTGAGGTCAGCGTCTACTTCCTCCTCGACGCCTGTATTGGAAACCACTCCGCCGAAATACTTGTTGCTCATGGAAATCGTCCGGTTTACAAGATTTCCCAGAGTGTTTGCCAGATCGGAATTCATGCGCTCTACCATCAGCTCCCAGGTGATGACACCGTCGTTTTCAAACGGCATCTCATGGAGCACAAAGTAACGGACTGCGTCCACGCCGAACAGAGATACCAGATCATCCGCATAAATCACATTACCTTTGGACTTGCTCATCTTTCCGTCGCCCTGCAGCAGCCACGGATGACCGAATACCTGCTTCGGCAGCGGCAGATCCAGCGCCATCAGGAAGATCGGCCAGTAAATGGTATGGAAACGGATAATGTCCTTTCCGATCAGATGCAGATCCGCCGGCCACATTCTTTTGAACTGCTCCGAGCTCTCCCCGTCGCAGTCATAACCGATGCCTGTGATATAGTTGGTCAGCGCGTCCAGCCACACATAAGTGACGTGCTTGGGATCGAAGCTCACCGGAATGCCCCACTTGAAAGAGGTTCTGGACACGCAGAGATCCTGCAGACCCGGAAGCAGGAAGTTGTTCATCATCTCATTTTTCCTGGATACCGGCTGAATAAACTCCGGATGCGCGTTGATATGATCAATCAGACGCTGAGCATACTTGCTCATTCTGAAAAAGTACGCCTCCTCCTTCGCCGGAGTCACCGGACGTCCGCAGTCGGGGCATTTGCCGTCCACCAGCTGAGACTCTGTAAAGAAAGATTCGCACGGCGTACAGTAAAGCCCTTCATAATATCCTTTATAGATATCGCCCTGGTCATACAGCTTTTTGAAAATTTTCTGAACCTGTTTTTCGTGATAATCGTCTGTTGTACGGATAAACTTGTCATAGGAAGTGTTCATCAGATCCCAGATTCTGCGGATCTCGCCGGATACCTGATCCACAAACTCCTTCGGAGTGACTCCCGCCTCCTCTGCTTTCAGCTCAATTTTCTGTCCGTGTTCGTCGGTACCTGTCTGGAAGAATACATCGTATCCCTGCTGACGTTTGAACCGCGCAATACTGTCCGCCAGAACCGCCTCATACGTGTTTCCGATATGGGGCTTGCCGGAAGTATAGGCAATCGCAGTCGTGATATAATACTTTGGCCTGATCTTTTCCATTTTTACTGATTCCTTTCTTATCGTTGCTCTGTTCTGACAAACACTTTCAAATGAAGATGCAGGGGCATCAGATTTCTGCTTCGCGCGAGTACGCATCCCGCGGAGCGTAAAAAAACCGCCTTCTCAGTTCTGAGAAGACGGACAATTCCCGTGTTACCACTTCTTTTCATCTCCGCCTCACGGCGGAAACCTCAGCAGGTACGAAAAACAGATACCCTTCCGCTGTAACAGGCGGAACCTGTCGCAGCCTTGCCGTCTCCGGTTCGGTGCGCCTCTCAGGAGCCATCTTCCATAAAACTCTGCTTATCCCTCTCAGCTTGCTGTCCTTCCGTTTTCCGGGACAGTCTGCGGGAATTCTCTGTAAAGCGTCCGCTTTATGTACTCTCTCCGTCTCAGTGTTTGCCATTGCTATAAAATCATGCTAACATATTAAAAAACATTTGTAAACCCTTAAAAATGGAAATTTAACCGCGAAGATCCGGATCTGCCGCCCGTTTGATCCCGCAGCCCATTACAAAAAATGTGGAAATATATGGAATTTTGTTGAATTTTAATTTTTTTTCATATATATTATATGTATCTTTCATTTGTTTGCTTTCAGGTAGCATTCAAAATTGTTATAACAATCGTTATAACTGTTCGCCACATCCGCGTATTTGCTGCGCGGAGCGCATGAGAACATAATGCCTTGAGCATTCCGACATCATGGCACGATATTTTACGACCGGACAGCCACAGGATTCCGCCAGATAAGCGGCTGAGACCATTATGTTTTCGTGCAGAATCAATAGGAGAAATGTATATGGAAACCAAACGTACAGAAGCAGTTCCTTTTCCCGCACAGGGCACAGGTGAAATCGCAGATTTGAACAACGAACTGGAACAGCAGCTGAATCAGCAGCTGGAGTCGCTGGATTACGGATCGGAATTCTCCGGACAGAATTTTTCCAGGACAGAAGAGGATTTCTCCCGGGACAGCCAGGGACTTTCCGGAACCAGACCGTTCATCACGGAAGGGGAAGAAGGCGGAGAACACCGGGAAAGCGCTCCGGAGAAACCTTCCGGAAAAACTGCTTCGCTGATTAACGAAAGCAAATTTCTGCGTTACATTGCCGACCTGCGCAAAGCAGACAGTGAGTTGGCTCTCGCGAAAGCAGAATCTGCGGAGCTGGTGCATCAGATTGACAATTTCAGGGAACACTATACGGAATACGAACAGAAAATCTCCGGGCTGATCACAGAACAGGATCAGAGCCTTCAGAAACAGCTGGACACCCTGACTGAACTGGCACATTCTGTCCAGGTCAGCAGCGATTCCCTGAGTACCCGGATTGACCGGGAGATCCAGCGTCTGACCCAGGGACTTGAGCAGGCGATTCAGGGAAGCGTCAAGGACTCCTGCGATCAGGAACTTGCAAGAGTCAAGGACGCAACCGACGTGCTCCTGAATTACTCAGAGACAGTAAAAAGTCAAAGCATCAGATTTCAGAATCTGGAAAAATTCAAATTTGTACTTTTCATAATAAGCAGCGTTTCTTCGCCCATTGTTCTGATTCTGTTTCTGCTGAACCTGCTGCATGTTTTTTAGACAGGCAGCCGCCCCGGCTTATTGCGATAAGGCGGGGCTTTTTCACATCCGCCGGTTCCCGGAATCTTTGGGAGGAATCCCAACGCAGGCACATGTTTTCACAGGGTCCGCACAGAAAATGCGCAGACCTGACCCAACTGTTGTGAGGATTGATATGACCAGAAAGCTGAAAAACCTGGGAGTGTTTCTCCTGATCGTATTTCTCTATATTGCGTTTATGACGGTCACCGGTATCGGCTGTCCGATCCGATGGTTCACGGGAATTTCCTGCCCCGGCTGCGGAATGAGCAGGGCGTTTTTCTCTCTGCTGTACCTGGATCTTTCCGCTGCCTTCCGGTATCACCCGCTGATTTACCCTGTGCTTCTGTTTATTCCCTACTATTTTCTGGGCAGCGAAAAAACTCCCCGCAGGAAAAAAGCGAAGAAAATTCTTTTGATTTTACTGGCAATTCTTGCGATTCTCCTGTGGATTTTCCGAATTTTTCATGAAGATCCCGTTGTCAGTATTGACCCTTTCAACGGCGCCATGATAAAATCCCGTCTTTGACAGTTGATAGAAGAAAAAATCGCTGTATCCCTTGTATTTAC
>ERZ1643246.1067-NODE-1067-length-31250-cov-10.922712_pt1 | contig 31250 bp, 19 predicted proteins | sample MGYA00579265_ERZ1643246 | MGnify/ENA primary metagenome ERZ1643246 (study PRJEB29033, sample SAMEA4952261) | chicken gut metagenome | biome: Broiler Chicken; feature: Gastrointestinal Tract; material: Caecum | place: Ireland | collected 2018 | study: Broiler...
ATTTTATTTGCGCTCAGACAAGGGGAGATGTGTGTATATCATATTACTGAGGCGGTAGGGGGTACGCAGAGTGCCGTATCGCATCAGCTCAGGATTCTGCGGGACAATAACATTATCAAGTCGCGCAGGGACGGGCAAAACATTGTATATTCGCTTGCGGATGCGCATGTGGTTGCGGTGCTTTCGCTTGCATGCGAGCATCTGAATTGTCAGTTTTAAGGAGTAGACATGAAAAAGGTCATCAAGATCTGCAATCTTGACTGTGCGGCGTGCGCGGCAGAGTTGCAGGAAGAGCTGGAAGCACTTGACGGAATCAACGAAGTCAGTGTTGATTTTGTCGGTCAGCGTGTTACGTTTGAGCATGAGGGAGAAGAGTCGCTTTCCAAGGCGATCAAGCACATTTCATCTTTTGAAGAGGTGAAGATTGTTGACGGAAATGCGCCGCAAAAGAAAGATCGGCATTTGAAAGAGTTGCTCAGCATTGCGATTTCAGCCATATTTTTTATTCCCGCGCTTGTATTGCATCTGATGGGAATCCAGCCGTGGGTTGCATTCGGGTTGTTTCTTGCATCGTTTGCAGCGGCAGGCTGGACGGTAATCTGGAGTGTTATACGCAACATCGGGCGAGCATTCAAGGACGGATTTCATCCGGGAGTCCTGCTCGATGAAAATCTGCTCATGTTGATTGCGGCCGTCGGCGCCTTTGCCATCCGTCAGGATATGGAGGGCGCGATCGTCATGCTGCTCTATCAGATCGGCGAATATTTGCAGGATCTTGCAGTCGGGTCTTCACGTGGGGCGATCACGCGGCTCATGTCGCTCAAGAGTGACAGCGCAATTCGTCTCAAAGACGGAAAGCAGGAGGAGATCGACCCCGAGGAACTTGTTGCAGGCGACGTGATTCTGCTGCGTAAAGGAGATAAGATTCCTGCCGACTGCCGTCTTCTGGATGATGTTGCTTCGCTGGATACCAAGTCCATGACGGGCGAAAGTTATCTGAAAGAGGTCAGAAAGGGCGGAGAAATGCTCTCGGGATGCGTCAATCAGGGGAACGCGGTCCGCGCAGAGGTTGTGCGTCCCGTTTCCGAAAGTGCGGTCGCAAAAATTCTCGAACTCGTGGAAAATTCCGCGTCGCAGAAGGCAAAACCTGAAAAATTTATCACACGGTTTTCGCGCTGGTATACGCCGATCGTCGTGCTGATTGCGGTGATTGTGGCGATTGTACCCCCGCTCTTCCAGAACTTTAATTTTTCCGAATGGATTGTGCCCGCGCTCAACTTCCTCGTTATTTCCTGCCCCTGCGCGCTCATCATTTCCGTTCCGCTCACCTATTTTTCAGGCGTCGGAACGCTGGCAAGGTACGGTGTCCTTGCAAAAGGCGCGGTGTATCTGGATAATCTTGCAGGCGTAAAAGTTGCCGCATTCGACAAGACGGGTACATTGACCGAGGGAAGGTTTACAGTTGGCAAAATCAACGGACAGGACAGGGTTTTACGGCTTGCGGCGGCGCTGGAACAGGCATCTTCGCACCCGCTTGCGCAGGCATTTGACACTCTTGAAGCGCCTGCTGCCGAGCACGTTGAGGAGATTGCGGGGCGCGGGCTTGAAGGGGTCGTCGACGGGAAAAAGGTGCTGGTCGGAAGCTATAAGTTCATGACGGAACGCAAAATTGCGTGCGAGGAGATTTCCGGCACGGCGCTTGTCGTGTATGTGGCGGAAGACGGAAAGGCGATCGGTTCGGTGGAGATTGAAGATAAACTGCGTCCCGAGGCAAAGCAGGCGCTCGAAGGTCTGAAAGCGGCGGGCGTGGAGAAAATTGCCGTTTTAACGGGCGACACGTCAGCGCGAGCGCAGGCAACGCTTGCGGGGCTTCCCGTAGATGAGGTGTGCTCTGAGTTGTTGCCTGCACAAAAGCCGGAACGCGCGGCGAAACTCAAAGAGAACGGAAAGCTCATGTACGTCGGGGACGGGATCAACGATACGCCCGTTATGACGGTGAGCGATGTCTCCGTCGCGATGGGCGGACTCGGAAGTGATGCGGCGATCGAGGCGAGCGACTTTGTGCTTGCAACGGATAATCTCAATTCATTGCCCAAGGCGGTGAAGGGCGCGCGCAAGACGCGCAAGATCGTCATTGAGAACATTGTATTTTCCATTGCCATTAAGATTGCGCTCATGGTACTCTCGCTTCTTGGAATTCTGCCGCTTTGGATTGCGGTATTCGGCGATACGGGCGTCATGCTTCTTGCGGTGCTCAATTCCATGCGCATGCGTTTAAAGATCAAATAAACTTTTCATTTGTGAAATTGAAAAAGCGGCTTGCAAAGCAAGCCGCTTTTTGATATAATAACAGCCATGAAGACGATAAAGACAGAAATTATGAAAGATCTGATCGACTGCGCGATGAAACGCGCTGAGTGTGATCTTGTCATCAGGAACGCACGGATTTTCAATGTATTCACGGGCGAGACGGAAGAAGGTGAGATCGGCGTCAAAGACGGCGTGATCGTCGGGATCGGCAAGGGCTATAAAGCTGTGCAGAGCTATGACGTTCAAGGGAAAGTTCTGCTGCCCGGGTTTATCGATTCGCACATTCACGTGGAGAGCACCATGCTCACTCCCGAGGAATTTGCCCGGCTCGTCGTTCCGCATGGAACGAGCGCGATTGTCGCAGACCCGCATGAACTTGTCAACGTGTGCGGCGTTGAGGGTGCGGAGTATGTTTCGGAGGCATTCTCCCGTATTCGCATGGGGGAGATAAGTCCGCTCGATGTCTATTTGCAGTTGCCGTCCTGCGTCCCTGCGACGCCGTTTGAAACAAGCGGTTCGCGTCTTGATGCGACGGCGACGGAAGAAGAACTGGAAAAGCCTGAATTTTTCGGGCTTGGAGAGATGATGAATTATGTCGGCGTGATAGCGGGTGACGAGGAGACGCTCGGCAAGCTGGAAGCGGCAAAGCGGCTGAAAAAAGTCGCTGACGGCCACGCTCCCGGCGTTGTCGGGGACGCGCTCAACGCCTATCTGTGCGCAGGGGTCGCGGACGATCATGAGAGCTTGTCTGCGGACGAGATCAAAGAAAAAATCGCGCGCGGGATGTACGTTCAGATTCGTTGCGGCTCGTCTGCCAATAACGCGGCGGTTTGCGCACCTTTGATGACGGCGGAGAACAGTTCTCGTTTCCTGCTTTGTTCGGACGATAAGCATGCCCCCGATCTCATGGAATGCGGGCATATCGACGACGCGCTCCGTCAAATGGTTGCGCTTGGCGTAAAGCCGCTTTGGGCGATCCGCGCGGCGACAAAGAACATTGCACAGTGCTATCATATGCGCGGACATGGAGCACTTGCCCCCGGGTACATCGCGGACATGGTGGCGGTGGACGACGTGAAGGACTTCCGCGTGCGCGCTGTCTGGAAGCGAGGAGTGCTCGTCGCCGAGAACTCAAAACCGCTCTTTTCGGCGGGGCGGTATCTTCCCGATGCGGTGCATGATACCGTTCATGTTGCGAAGGTCGATGCTGACAGCTTCCGCATTTGTCTGAAGGAAAAGAAGGCGCGCGCAATGTATGTCCTGCCGAACGAGCTCATCACGCAGGAAGAGATGATTCCCGTGACGCAGGCGGACGGAGACATTGTACTTGGCGAAGATATTTGCAAGCTCGCCGTTGTAGAACGTCACTTTGCGAGCGGAAACATCGGGCTTGCACTTGTCAAAGGGTACGGGTTCCATGGCGGGGCGATGGGGATTTCCGTCGCGCACGATTCGCACAATCTGGTCGTGCTCGGCGATGACAACGCCGCTATGGCGCGCGTCGTGGAACTTTTGAAAAAGGCGGGCGGCGGCATGGCGCTCGTCGGGAACGGAGCTGAAGAAGTGTTCCCGCTCGATGTGGCGGGGCTCATGAGCAGTGCTTCAGCCGAGGATGTTGCGAGCAAAACGGCGCACATTTCGGCGCTTGCGCGGAGCATGGGGGTAAAGGAAGGGTACGATCCCTTCATGACGCTTGCCTTCCTTGCTCTGCCCGTCATTCCGCACCTCAAACTGACGGACAAGGGGCTCTTTGACGTAGACGCCTTCAAGTTTACCACGCTCGGGGTCAGCAAATGAGGGCGGAGCTTGCAAAAGAGGGAGATCTTGCCGCCGTCGGAGAAATTCTCGATACGGCAAGAGCGTATCTCAAGGCGCAGGGACTCGATCAATGGCAGAACTTTCCGCCTCAGGCAGAGGAGACGTTTGCGCATTGCTTGCGCAATGAACTGTACGTCATGCGCGAGGGGAACGCGGTTGCAGGGACCTTTGTGCTTGTGCCGCACGAGCCGGCATATGACGCCATTGACGGGGCATGGCTGCAAAACGGCGCATACGTTGCCATTCATCGCGTCGCAGTTTCTCCCGCGTTCCGCCGTCATGGCGTGGCGTCCGCCATTTTTTCGGCGGCGTGCGAAAAGGCAAAGGCGGCGGGAGCTCGCTCTGTGCGGATCGATACGCACAAGGGAAACATTCCCATGCGTTCGGCGCTGGAAAAGAACGGATTTACATTGTGCGGCAGCGTCATCATCGCTACGGGTGAAACGCGTGTCGCTTATGAAAAGGAGATCGTATGAGAGTCATCGCAGCAACGGGAAATGCACATAAACTCAAGGAGTTCCGCGAAATTTTCCCCGAATGGGAGATCGTCTCCGAAAAGCAAGCGGGTTTTTCGGGCGATGTCGAGGAAACGGGGACGACGTTCGAGGAAAATGCGCTCATCAAGGCGCGCGCCGTATGCAAGGCGACGGGTTTTGCGGCACTTGCGGACGACAGCGGAATTTGCGTGGATGCACTCGGCGGCGCGCCCGGCGTGTACAGTGCGCGCTATTCGGGCGGGGACGACGCGGACAATCGCGCGCTTCTGCTCAAAAACTTGCAGGACGTCAAGGATCGGCGCGCCCATTTCACAAGCGCCATTGCGCTTGTTTTTCCCGACGGCCGCGAGGTGACGGCGCTCGGACAGACGGACGGCGAAATTCTCTTCGAGGAACGCGGCACGGGCGGATTCGGTTATGACAGCCTCTTTTACAGTTACGACCTGAAAAAGTCATTCGGCGAGGCGACCGACGAGGAGAAGAACTCTGTGTCTCACCGCGGACGCGCCCTTGCCGCATTGGAGGCGAAAATTTGAAGACGTTCGTCGTATTATCCGATTCCCACGGCAGGAAAAAGAACGTGGAAAAGCTCATGCCGCTTTTTAGAGAAAATGATTTTGTTGTTCATCTCGGGGACGGCTCGTCCGATCTGCGCGATTTTTCACGCGAAAATCCCGATAAGACGTATATCATGAAGGGCAACTGCGACTTTTCCTATGGCATGGACGAATACATCATTGAAACGGAAAAAGTACGTATTCTGTGCTGTCATGGGCACAAATATGGCGTGAAGTCGGGGCTTTTCCGTCTTGCCGCTCATGCAAAGGAATGTGATTGCGATGCTGTGCTCTACGGTCATACGCACCGCGCCGCCATTGAGGAGATTGAAGGTATTCTCTGCATCAATCCCGGCTCTGCGGGTGATTTTACTTCCCCGTCCTATTGCTATCTCGTCGTTCATGACGGGAAGATCACGCCGACGATTGTCCCCATACAGTGACGGGTTAGCATAGCTGAAAATAAAATAATGGCGCCGTCCGTGCCAAGCACGGACGGCGCTTCGTTTGCGTACGGCATATCGATGGCGTATCACAGACAGATTGCCTTTATTGCTTGTTTTTCTTTCGTAAATCTGTACGTTCAGACGAAGAAGGTTTCGTGTCCGACGCTTTGTTTTCGGAGGGCGGCATGTCTGTGGTCGGCGGCAGTTCATTTGAGGGGGACATGTCTGCGGTAGATGGGGCATGTTCAGCGGAAGGGTCGGCGTTGGATAGGGGCATGTCTTGAGTTGGTGTTTGGGGAGCGGGCTGCGCCTTCTTTTGCGCGCGGCGTGCTTTTTCCATGTGGTAAGCCCATTGCCCGACGGCTGCGCCGATGATGACGGCATATCCGATAAAGCTCAGGATTTTCGGAACCTGCCGGAGGAATAAAAATCCGAGGATCGCCGCAAAGAACACTTGCATGTAGTCAAAGACTGCAATCTCTTTGGCAGGCGCCTGGCGGTATGCCGCCGTAATGCAGAATTGTCCGCCCGTAGCCGCCGCACCTGCGAGAAGAAGCCACAGAAGCTGTAAAAGCGTCATGGACTGGTAGAAGGCGATCATGAACGGAAGGGATATGACGGTGGAAAAGGCGGCAAAGAAGAAGACGGTCATGATTCCGCGTTCGCCCTTGACGCCGAGGATGCGCACGCAGGTATAGGCAAAGCCCGCGCAGGCACCGCTCGCAAATCCGGAGAGGGCGGGCAGGACCTCCATATCAAAGCGCGGATTAACGACGCACATTGCGCCCGCAAAGGCGAGGAGGACGAAGATGATCTCGGGGATTTTTGGCTTTTCTTTGAGCAAAAAAACGGAAAACAGGATGGCAAAGAAAGGGGAGAGCTTGTTGAGGATGGAGGCGTCGGAAATGCTGCCGATGTGATCGATGGCGTAAAAGTTGAGCACGACGCCGAGAAGTCCGATGCCTGAGCGCAGCAAATGCCAGGGAATGCACTGTTTGCTGTGGATGCGGAAGTGTTCTTTCTGAAAGCACAGGATGACGAACACGACGATGACCGTCAGCCCGTTGCGGAAGAATACTTTCTGCATGAGCGGAAGTTCGCCCGCAAGGTTGACGAACAGATTCATCAGCGCGAAGCAGAGCGCTGCGCCGAGGATAAACAGGATACCGAGTCCCTTTTTTGCTGTTGTTTGCATATGTACTATTATATGTAGGCGTGCAAAAAAAGTCAACAAAAGGCATTCGCGAAAAAAATATGCGGGATTGGGCTTTACAGTTTTCAAATTTTATTGTATAATATCGTTTGAATACACGCTGTCTTTGGCGGCAGGAGGACAGGATGACAAGGATGGGAAAAAGAGGGTGGATCGCAATCGGCATTGCGGCGATACTCATTGTGGCGGCTGTTGTGACGGCGATCGTTTTGATCCTCCGAAAAAACTATACGCCTGTCGATCAGATCGATCTGAATGAATACAGCCTTGTCGGCGTAGAATTTGAAAGGGACTACTATCTCAACGAACCCAATCCCTCCGGAACGCTCGTCTTTCGGAACGAAGCCGGTACAGAAAAACGGGCACAGCTCTCCGAAGCGGAGGTGACTGGACTTTCCACGGATGAAGTCGGTTCTTTTGTGATGACAGCGACGGTACAAGGACAGAGTATCCGCGCGCAATATCGCGTGATTTATAAGGATGTTCTGTTCGAGCAGGAAAATCCTCTGTGTATCAGTATTGGCGATGCGTTCGAACTGGATACGATGTATGCCGATTGTATCGATTATGAGGGAAAGGTCGCGGCAAGAGTTACTCTTCGTGAAATTTTTTCCGGGCAGCTCTCATTGGGGGAGGTCACCGAGACTGTACAGACGACGCAGGTTGCCTATCACGGCAAGGCGATTTCATTGGACTATTCGGTAGGATATCTGGGATACGGCAATCTTTATCGCGGGAAGGGCAGCGTCACAGACGGTGACAAAACTTATACATTGGAAAAGCTGGAACTCTTTTTGGAATCGGAAACGCGCGCGGACGTGTCAGGTACGGAAGCGACGGGGCACGGTTATCTCACGGTCGTCGTGAATGGGACTGATCTTGAACAATCGTATGAACAAAGAACGTTTAACTGGTCTTATGACGAGGAAGCGGACAAGCTGTACTTTGATCTGAATGACGGATCGGCTTGTGAATATGATCTCTCTGCTCATGTGCTTCGATTGGAGACGGATGTGCTTTTTACTTCCAAACCTTTGCAGTTCGGGCTTGAATATGTTCCCGCCGATGAGGATGCCGCATAAAGGCTTGCGTTAGAATCAGATAAAAGCCTTTTTGTTTTGGTGAAATAAAAAAATTAAGAAACAGCAGAAGATTGACGAAAAAAAGTGCAAAAACCGCAAAAAAACACTTGACTTTTTTCTCTGATTATAATATGATAATCGAGCATTGCGGTTGCGGTATCCCAACGACGGGCCTTTAGCTCAGCGGTCAGAGCTGCCGGCTCATAACCGGTTGGTCCGCGGTTCGAATCCGTGAAGGCCCACCAAACAGTCTGTCACGGAATCGTGTCCGGAATAGCATCGCGGCAATGCCGCATATATGGCCCAATAGCTCAGTTGGTTAGAGCGCCAGCCTGTCACGCTGGAGGTCGACGGTTCGAGCCCGTTTTGGGTCGCCACATTTTTTTGAGCCCCATTCCCAAGGAGTGAGGCTCGCGCCTTGAAATAAGGCGATTTTGCCTTGGTAGCTCAGATGGTAGAGCAACGGACTGAAAATCCGTCTGTCGGTGGTTCGATTCCGCCCCAAGGCACCACCTTGCCGGTGTAGCTCAATTGGCAGAGCAGCTGATTTGTAATCAGCCGGTTGCTGGTTCAATTCCGGTCACCGGCTCCACCGACAATCAATAACTTTATATACGGGAAGATTCCAGAGCGGCCAAATGGATCAGACTGTAAATCTGACGTCTTCGACTTCGGTGGTTCGAATCCACCTCTTCCCACCACAACGGGCACCCATTCGGGTGCCCGTTTGTGTATGAAAAGAAATAAACGCGGCGATCCCTTGCGGCGTAAGCGGAATATGCAGAGAAGGAGCATAGGGGAGCGGGAAACTTTATCCCGTGCGGCGATGTATTACACGGATTTGCTGGAGTCCGCCTTCTACAGTGTTTTTTTGAGGGCGGATTGTACACGGAAGGGACGGGAAAAAGGAACGTTGCGCTTCTTGGGTAACTTTTATGAAAGAATCAGCGAATTATTTTCAACAGGAAGAGCGCTTTTATTTTGAAAATTTAAAATCCGATGATATAATAATGATACGAGATAATATAAGATAAGGGAGAAAAGGTATGAATCTTAGTTTTGACGAAATAAAGTCAATCGTATTCGGATCGGTATGTACAACAAATGAGGCGGACGGCATCCATTTTTGCAAGATGACGGCAGAACAGCTTGCAGTGTGGGACGGGCAGTCTGCAGACCTGGACAGAAATGCAAGGGCATTGACGGGAGTTACGCTCGACTTTGAAACAAATTCAAAGACAGTCTTTCTGGAACTGAGCGAGGAATGCAATCTCGACGTTTATCTCAATGGACTTCCTTATCGGCATCGGGCATTGGCATGTATCATGAAATTGCGTTTGAACGGGCAACGCAATCGGGTGACGGTCTATCTTCCCGCCCATGATAGCCCGCCTGCCATTGTTCAACTTAGTGTGGACGACGGAGCGTTTGTAGAGCCGCATCATTTTGACAGGAAATTTTTATTTATGGGCGACAGTATCACGCAGGGATGGGATTCCGTCTTTATGGGTGAGAGATTTGACAGCATGTCTTATGCCAATATTGTATCCCGTCATTTTAATGCTGAGAGCGTGATCTGCGGGGTCGGGGGAGCCTATTTCCTTCCTGAAAGCCTGACAGAAATGCCGTTTGCCCCGGATACAGTGATCGTTGCATACGGTACAAACGACTATTTCCGTTTTTCCGATCATGATTTTGTATTGAAGAATGCGGAAGAATATCTGACACGGGCGGCGGAGCTGTATTGGGGAAAAAGACTCTTTTGCATTACGCCCATCTACCGTGATGTCGGACCCCAAGAACAGCCTAAGTTTGACGAATATTGCGAGCGTCTGAAGGAGGTTGTCCGCCGCAGCGCATTCACACTCATTGACGGCGGGGAACTGGTCCCTCATTATAGCGATTATTATGCGGACAAAAATCTTCATCCGAATGCACTCGGGTTCTATATTTACGGAAAGAATCTGATCCGTGAAATGGAGAAAGCATTCGGGCAGCAAGATTCATAAACTTTATTGATGTAAATATTTTCCTATAATATCACATCGCAGCTATAAAAATCACATTTTGAAACGATGCTTTATTTTCTGGGATTTCTGGGACGCATCGATAAGATACGGAAAATGATGCAGCAAAGTTTTATACAGTGAAGATATTGCAATGACTTGCAACAATTTTATTTATCTGTACAGGGCACCCGACGGGTGCCCTGTTTTTTGATAAAAAAATTTTAGATTGCAGGCGATAGGGGAACAAAAACAGGCGCGTTTTTGGTGCATCCCTCATTTCACAAACTTTTTTAACCTGCGAGATGAGGTGAAAGGAATCAGATCGTGAAATTTGCCGATATATTATTATGGTATTACAGTTATAGCGTGTCAGACGCAGAGCGCAGGAGAAAGTTGCAGTTCTTGGTTCTTTGTTTGCGCTAAGCTGCTTTGTAAAAAAACTCAAAAAAGAAGAAAAATTTATTTTGGAACTGTTGACAAAATAAAGATCGAGTAGTATAATAAGCTTGATTTGGAAACGTTTCCAATTATTTTTTGTTGAGAATGGAAACGTTTCCGATAAAAATTGTCTGACAGAACAGATGAAACTTATGGGAAAAAGATCTTTGTGAACAGGAACAAGGAGAGGGAAATGATTGTTTGTATCGGTGAGATTCTTGCAGATATGACGGGAACGGACAAGAAGAGCAGTTATCAGTTTGACTGTTATGCAGGGGGAGCTCCTTTTAACGTGTCATGCGGGATTGCAAGACTTGGCGGAGACGTAACATTTGCGGGGTGTGTCGGGCAGGATGCGATCGGGGCATATCTCAAGCGCTATGCGGATGGAGTCGAGGGGCTCAGGACCCGCATCGCAACCGATCGGACGCGGAACACGACGCTTGCTTTTGTCACACTGAGCGAGGCGGGGGAGCGCAGTTTTTCGTTTTTCAGAAAAAACACAGCCGACTATGCGCTTGATATGCCGATGGTGGAAGACCTGATCAGGGATGCGCAGATCGTACATATCGGGTCGCTGATGTTGAGCGAGGAGAGCGGGCGCGCATTTGCGGAAGAGGTGTTCGGCTATGCAAAGCGCTGCAAAAAGAGGGTAAGTTTTGATGTTAATTACCGTGAAGACATCTATGAGAGCGCGGAAGAAGCGAAGAGGATTTATTCTTCATGGCTGACGCGTGCGGATATTCTCAAGCTGAGCGAGGATGAAGCGGAGCTATTTTACGGGGCGCATGCGGATGAGGAGCTCAGGGCGCTTTCAAAGGATAAGATGATCTTTGTGACGTTGGGAAAGGCAGGAGCCAAGCTGTATGTGAACGGCGAGGCGACGCTCCGGCCGACGATCGATGTCAAAGTTGTGGATACCAACGGCGCGGGGGATGCATTTTATGCGGGGGCGTTATTCAAGATTCTTTGCGGGGAGAGCGATCCTGTAAGCATTCTTGATTTTGCGAACGTATGCGGGGCTCTTGCGACGACAAGGCACGGGGCGACGGAAGTGCTTCCTTCTCTGAAAGAAATAGAAGGATACCTGAAGCGTGTGAACGCAGAGTAAGGAAAAGACAAGGGGAAAATCATGACGCAGAGGTTAAGAAAGACGCTTTTATTGATTGCGGCAGTGCTTCTTTTTGTGTGTGCGGTATGCTTTGGTACGATCGTGCATGCAGATGCGAGTACGGAAAGTCCGGTTTCGGTCAGTTCCGAAGGGGACAAGATCGAACGGTTTGAAACGGTGTATGCGCAGGATGAGAGCTTTGTGTATACAGCGCGCGTGCGTTTTGTAAGCGGACAGGCGGCGGGGATTGCGTTCGGGATACAGGACGACGGAAGCGGATTCGTGCTGAACGTGGACAGACAGGCGAACAGGACCAAACTCATGTATTTTACGGCATCGGGCGAGGGGACACTTTCTGCAAAAGTGCTGTATGAGGACTATTACATCGGCAATGCAAACTGTTCTGAGGCGGAGCTTGCGCGCGTTCAGTCCCGCGTAGCGGCCAAGCAGGAATTTTATCTGAAAGTAGCCGTCACGGGCGGCAGCGATCCTGCGGTGAAGTGCTATGTCGATGATATTCTTCGGTTTGATTATGACGCGGCGATTTCGCTCATCGATGAAGAAAATGAGATCACCTACACGGGCGGGGCAATCGGTGTCAACACATTTGCGGCGGAGGCGGAGTTCGGCGAGATCTACCACGGCGCAAGTGATTTTACAAGGTATACCGAGCTTTACAGGAACCAGTATCATTATTCTCCCTTCAGCGGCTGGAACAACGATCCGAACGGTCTCGTCTATGACGGAGAATACTATCATCTCTATTATCAGACGCAGCCTTTCCAGAAGACGTGGGGCGATATGTATTGGGGACATGCGCGGTCGAAAGATCTTGTCACATGGGAAAATCTTCCCATTGCGCTGCTTCCCGCGGACGGCAGTTTCATGTGGAGCGGGTCTGCTATGATCGACGATGAGAATCAAAGCGGACTTTTTGACAGTCTGTATGAGAGTGATCCTTCCTACGACGGCTCAAAGAACATCATTATTTATTATACGGTGGATGGCGGGCCCGATCAGGATCAATGGATGGCATACAGCCTTGACGGCGGGATCTCTTTCATCAAGCACAAGATGATCATAGACGGCGCAAGCGTCGAAAACGGGATTACGTTCCGAGATCCGAAGGTGTTTGAGGCAGAAGAAGGCGTCTGGGGTATCATTATCGGCGGGGGACAGCTTCGTTTTTATGTTTCGACCAACCTCACCGATTGGACGCTCGCAGGAGAGCTTCCCGTTTATGCGGAATGTCCCGACATCTATAAGCTTTCTGTCGGGGACGGTGAACGCTGGGTCATCAATGCGGGCGGGATCGGCTACATTGTGGGAGATCTCGCTTATGATGCGCAGACTCGTCAGTTTACATTTACCGATCAGTTCGGCGTGGAGCTGACGGCAAGCGAAACGCAGCCTTCGCAGGTGAAAATTTTTGATCTTGATAATGCGAACGGCTCATATGCAACGCAGACATTCTATATTGACAATGCCAACAGCGCATATGACGGGCAGATCATCGGCATGAGCTGGTTTGCGGGACAGCCGGGATACCAGGCGCCGATGGATGAGCATGAATGGCTCTCGGGCGAACAGGCAGTAGGCCCCGATACGGGAGCGCAAGCGAATATCCGTTCCATTTGGAACGGCGGGTTTACCTTCCCCGTACAGTATTCGCTGATCGAGAAAGACGGGATTTATCTCCTTCGTCAGACGCCGATCGCACTTCCCGAAACGCTTTTGCAGACGGTCTATTCTGCGCAGGAGAAGACGGTATCTTCTTCGGATGAAAACATTCTGGCGGACGTGTCCGGAAACACGCTGAAAATCACAGCGAATATCCGCACGGATGCGCAGCGGTTCGGGTTCCGCGTGTTTGTGGGTGACGGTGAGTATACGGAGTTTGGCTTTGATGCGCAGGAAGGGTACTATCTTGACAGGACGCATACGTCCTCCGGCGGCACGATCATAGCCAATTACAGCGATGTCTATGCAACGGGTATCAACGATTACGTTTCGGCGGACGGAGAGTACGATTTTGTCGTTCTGCTCGATCGGGGAAGCCTTGAAATGTTCTGTGAAGATGCGACGCAGGTCTTTTATGCGAACACCTTTGCGGGATATTATTCGGACGGACTGGAATTCTTTATTGAAGGGGACGCTGCCGCGACCCTGTCCATTCATATTGAGAAGATCGGTTCGGCATTTGCCGCGGCGTCGGAAGAAGCAAAACTTTCTCTTTCCGCGGAGGAAGTCGGGCTTGATACCGTGATCATGACGCAGGCGCAAATCAATGCCTATGTAAGCGGAACGGATGGGCGCGTTGAGTGGCAGATCGCCGATGACAGCATTGCAACGCTGTCGCCCACGAAGAACGGAGCAACGCTCACCGCGCTCAAAAACGGACAGACGACGGTCACCGCGACCTTATATGACGAAGAAGGAAATGTCCTTGATGAAAAGCAGGTCACGGTGCAGGTTGTGCAGGGAAATGCAGACGCAAGCAACCTGACGTTTTCCGCAGACGGCATACAGGCGGGGGAATGGCATTCATCTGCGGAAGGAATCAGCGGAAGCCGTTCGGGAGACGGGTTTATTCTGGCGGCGGAGGAACTTGAAAACTTTTCCTATGAGGCAACGGTGTCCGTTGCGGGTGCAGAGGCGGCGGCGCTTGTATTCCGTTCGGATGCGCAGATGGATTTTTATTACGTTGCGAACTACGATAAAAATCAGGGGATCGTCAAGGTCTGGTCTACGGAGAAAGAGTTTCTCAATGTTTCGGTCGGCGTCTTCGATGAAGTGACTTTGCGCATTGTCGCCGAGGGAAATACGTTCTCTTATTACTTCAACGGAAACCTTGTCGGTACCTTCACCGATGACAATGCTCCTGCAAAGGGGTATGTCGGACTCAATGTGTTCAACGGAACGGCGGTGTTTGGTTCGGTCAAATACTTCCCTTTGCAGAGCGGAGAGAGCATATACAGCGGTTCGGACGTGACGGTATATCTTTCGACGGACGGATATGTTTCCAAAGTCTTTAATTTCACGCTCAACAATTCTCCTGTGGACTCCGCGTATTTCACACAGAGCGGGAACGGGCTCACGATTTCGGCAAAGTATCTGAAGACGCTTGCGCCGGGGAGCTATCGGTTCCTTGCACTCACCGAGAGCGGTACGGAAGAATTTTCCGTTACGGTGCAGAATACGTCCCTTATTGTCAGCGATGTAATCCTGAGTGCCCTGGCGGATGTGCATGTAAGCATCGGAGCGGCGGCGCTTACGGGCGTGGAGCTGAACGGAACGGTAATTCCGCATACGATGTATTCGGTAAGCAACGGAATTCTTACGATCAACGCGGAAGTGCTCGCCGGCGGACTGAATTCAGTTTCGCTTGTTCTCGGGGACGGAACGAGAGTATCGTTCAGCATCATTGCCCCTGAGCGGCAGACTCCCGTTGAACCTGCTGCCGCGGCAGGCTGGGGAGACATCCTGTTCTACGTTGTCGGAAGTATTGAACTGGTTCTTGTCGTAACGCTGCTTGTGATGGTCATTCTGAAGAGAAATAAATGCAAGAGGATGAAAAAATAATATGTCAAGCATCAAAGATGTTGCGAAATATGCAGGCGTAGGGCTGGGCACCGTATCGCGGGTGCTGAACGGGGAAAAGGGCGTGAGTGACGAAACGCGGGAAAATGTTCTCAACGCGATCCGCGAGCTCGATTACAAGCGCAATTCTCTTGCAGTCAGTTTCCGTAAGAACGAAAACAAGATCGTAGCGCTGCTTGTTCCCGTAATCGACCATCCGTTCTTCGCAAAACTTGCCTATTATGTGGAGGACGAGCTGGATAAAAACGGGTATTCATTGCTTGTCTCCTGCAGTCAGAGCAGGCAGAGCAAAGAATATGCCATGATCGAAAAGCTCAAGCGCAAAGATGTGGACGGTATCATTTTTGTCACACATTATGACTACAAGGCAGAAGAGCTGAGCAAATACCCCGTAGTATCCATTGACAGACATTTCGAGAACGTTCCGTTCGTCACGAGCGACAACTACGACTCTTCCGTACAGGCTTGCGAATGGCTGATCTCGGAGGGGTGCAAAAAGATTGCATACCTTGGCGGCAAGACGCTTGTGGAATCCGAAGTCATGGAGCGGGAGCGCGCATATCGGTCAGTTATGCACGGGCATGGACTTGAAGAGATCGTCAAGAGCGAGGTAGTCAAGCACGGAGACGAACAGCCGATGGTGGAGGCGCTCTTCAGAGAACATCCGGACCTCGACGGTATTTTTGTCTCGGGCGATACCATGACCAATCTCATTTTCGGACATTGTGAGCGGTGCTCAATCCGAATCCCCGACCAATTGAAAGTCGCCTCATACGACGGCGTGCAGATCAAAACGGGGGACATGAAGGATAAGATCGCATACGTCGAACAGCCGATCGAGACACTCGGGCGCAGAGCGGTAGACCTTGTGCTGAGTAAGATAAAGGGTGAAACGGTGCCGTTGAAAACGGTACTGAAAGCAAAATTTGTCAATTATGATGCGGAGGACGCTTCGTCCGAAACGAAAAAATAAGGAGAAATGATGATGAAAAAGAATCAGTTTGTAAAGACAATGCTCGGAACCGTTCTGGCGTCCGCCGTATGTGTGTCTCTGTTCGGGTGTGCGCCCGATACCAATGGAGAGCCGACCGTGGACGAGGCGGGAAATACGATCATTCAGATCATGGTGCACGTTGCGCAGCAGTCCGCCGAGGGTATGGCGTACAGCCGCATTACCGATTCGTTCAATGCAAGCGATACGGCAAAGGAAAACAAGATCAGGGTGCGTGTCGACTACAGCCCGCGTTCCACGAGTGCGACGGGCTATGAAACGGAACTCATTGCGATGATGAATCAGGGCAATCTTCCTGACATCATCACGTTTGACGCACCCAATACGTGGAGTTATGCTTCGGCAGGGATCCTGAGCGATATCACCGATCTGATTTCGCAGGAGACACAGAACGATTTCTTTGAGATCAGCAAAAATACATACGAGGGGAAATTGTACGGTCTTCCCATTCAGGAGTCGAGCGCGGGGATCTATTATAACAAGGCAATTTTCCGCAAAGCGGGACTTTTGGATCGTGTCGAGGGCATGACCGCAGACAATGCGTGGACGATTGCAGAGTTTGAAAACATCTGCTCCGAGCTCAAAGATGACTGCGCGCTTCCCATCGATTTGCAGCTCTATATGGCAAACGATGAAACGGCGACCTATCTTCTGTACCCGTTCATTCTTGCGCAGGGCGGCAGTTTCCTCTCCGAGGACGGCATGACGGCGACGGAGTATCTCAACTCGGCGGTGACGATCGCGGCGTTCCAGAAAATCAGAAACTGGGTGGACAGCGGATATACATCCTATGATGCGAGCAACGTCGGCTTCTATACGGGACAATACGCGATGTATCTTTCGAGCGGTTGGTCCATTCCGGAAATCAGGAATCAGTATACGCAGCAGCTGGGAGAGGATTGGGGAATCCTGCCCTATCCGAAGGGAGTGTCTGCGGCGTCTGCAACGGGAAGCTGGTCGTTCGGCATGACGACGCAGTGTGCAAGCACCGAGGAGGCGGCAATCGTTCTCGAGTGGCTTGTCTCTACCGAAAGCTCGGTCACGATCACGGATGCAACGGGCATGATCCCCGCGCGCAAGAGCGCCATTGAGGAGAAAAACTACGCTGTCGGTTCGCCCGAATACCTTCTCTATGATCAGCTGAACAAGACGGGCAAAACGCGCCCGGGCACGGTCGCATATCCCGAATTTTCGAGTGCATTCCGCGGGATCATCAACGGTCTGCGCAATGATTCCAACGCGACTTCCATTGTCACGTCGCAGACTACGACGCTTCAGAACAATCTTGACCGTTACGGCAGATAACGCGCACAGGGGGCGAATTATGGTGTTGATCAGTATTGTGATCATCGGCGTTTTTGTGCTGTTGATCGGTGCGTTTATCCTGAAGGATGTCATCCTTGCAAAGCGCAGTCATTATGTGCATTATACCGTCCGCGGTACGCTCTGCGCCTATCTGATGCTTCTTCCGGCGCTCGCACTGCTTTGTATCTTTGTTCTGCTTCCGATCATTTATTCGTTGGGGTACGCATTTACCGATTATTATCTGCTCCGACCCAATGAAATGAAGTTTATCGGACTTTCCAATTTCTCCGATATCTTTGAAAACATCGCTGCGAAAGGCAATGTCTACAATGCAATCATGAATACGCTGAAATTCGTCGTATTCGTCGTGCCCCTCCAGATCGGAATGGCGCTCGGGCTTGCCTTGCTCGTCAATCAGTCCATTCGCGGAATGGGCGTCTTCAAAGTGCTCTATTTCGCTCCCGTGGTCATCTCGCTCACCGTCACGTCCTTCCTTTGGGTGCGCATCCTCGGCGGCGGAGATACGGGGCTTCTCAATTCGTTCCTCGTCAATCTCGGCATCACGCCGGTCAGCTTTCTCTATGATCCGCAGGGCGCCATGTATTGGATCATCTTTGTCTCTGCTTGGCAGGGCTGCGGCTATCAGATGCTCATCTTCCTTTCGGGACTGAAAGGAATCGATAAAACGCTCTATGAGGCGGCGGAGCTCGACGGCGCGGCAAAGGGACGGCAGTTTCTTGCCGTGACGCTTCCCGGACTTCGTTCCGTTCTCACTTTCGTCATTGTCACGGTATTCATCGGCGCGTGCAAGATCATGGTTCAGCCCATGCTCATGACGGGCGAACAGTCCTTCACGATCACGCTGAACTATCTCATGTATATTGAAGGCTATACATACCGCTGGGTAGGCTATTCTTCGGCAATTGCGCTGCTGATGACCATCGTGATCGGTGCGATCACCTGCGTACAGAGATATCTGCTGAAAGAGGAAGACTGACATGGAGAACGTTCTCAAAATTCACATTTCCCGCAGAGCGAAAAAGATCACGATGCGCACGGTCACATACGTGGGTTGCATTGTTCTCGCCATATTTTTCATCTTTCCGCTTCTGTGGATGATCGTCACGAGTACCAAGACGGAGATGCAATATGCAAACGACCTGGGCTCGTTTGCAACGTTTCTTCCCAATGTCTCCGATCTGAGTACTTTCTTTGATAACTACCTGAGCGTCCTCACTGAGTACGACATCTGGAAATACGCACTGAACAGCTTGGGATATGCGGCGGCGGTCGTCGTCTGTAACATCATCGTCAACGCGCTGGCAGGCTATGTGATGGCAAAATTCACTTTCCCGGGCAAGGGGTTCATCAGTTTTCTCATCATGTTCCTGCTCATCGTGCCCGTGGAGACAACGATCATCCCGCTCTATTCCATCGTGCACAACCTCGGCATTTCGGGAACGGTGCTTGCAGTCATTCTGCCCGCAATTGTCAGCGTGTTCAACATCTTTTTGTTCCAGCAGTTCTTTACCAACATTCCGAAAGAGTACATCGAGGCGGCACAGCTCGACGGCGCCAATCAGATGAAAATCTTTTTTATCATCATGATGCCGCTCTCTGCGCCGATCGTTGCCACGGTCGCTACGTTCGCTTTCATCGGCGTGTGGAACGACTACATCTGGCCGACCATGGTGCTGCCCAGCCCGCAGGGGGATGAGTGGCCGCTCTATCCCATTCAGGCGGCGCTCACGACTATTCAGAGTATCGAAGGCGTGACGACGGGCGAAGTGATGGCGTCCCTCGTTGTGACAAGCATTCCGATTTTCCTCGTCTATGTCTTTGCCCAGAAATACATTGTGGAAGGCATCAGCGTGGGCGGGCTGAAGCTCTAAAAAGGGGAAACATGATGAACAGATTGAAAAGAACAATGGCTTTATTTCTTGCCGCCGCGAGCGCGCTCGGCGCATTTGCGGTAAGCGGCTGTGCCTCGGAGCAGCCTGTGCAGAACAGCGGTCTTGTTGCTTCCTATTCTTTTGAAGAAGGTCATGGCTCGGAGACGGAGGAGGCAGTGAGCGGAAAAATGCTGTCCGTTCAGAACGTCTATTCCGCCGCCAATCAGGCAAATCTCATGAAGCCCGCGAGCGATCCTTTATGGCGCAAGGGCGTGAAGGGGAACTGTCTGTACATGGACGGTATATCCAATTACATCGAGGATCCCGACTTCAAAAACATCGGCACGAACGCCATTACGGTCAGTGCATGGGTTGCCCCGCGCGTGTTTGAAAATAATTTCAATCCCGAAGGTCTGACGTGTATTGTCGGAAAGGGCGACGTCGGCCTGCAGGAGGGCTGGCTGCTCGGTTACGGGTATCTCGGGACATGGGGGCTGAAAGTCGCGCTCGAAGACCCCGAGACGGGAGAATATTTTACGGCGGCGTTTTATGATCCCGTGAATTATCTTCCGCTGTATACATGGAGCCATGTCGCCGCTTCCTATGATGCGGAAACGGGGCACATCTGTCTGTATCTGAACGGGGAGCTCGTCTATGAGCAGATCTATAACGAGTATGCGGGCTGTGAGATGATCCCGTCTTCCGATCCTCTCCGCGTGGGAAAATACATCGATCCGGCAACCGTTTACGGAATCGACTGCAATCTTGTCGCAGGACTGTTGGATGAGGTGCGGATCTATGACAGACAGCTCACAAACAGCGAGGTGCAGGCGCTGTATCGGGATAAGGACGCCGACGGGCATCCCGTATGCGAATATTCGGACGTTATGCTTGATTCGTCGGTGTACGAAGGGGACAGATACCGTCCGCAGTATCATGCTATTCCGCCCGGAATGTGGATGAACGAACCGCATGCGGCGTTCTATTACAACGGGTATTATCATCTCTTCTATCAGAGCAATCCGAATGGTCCGTATTGGGCGCAGATCCGCTGGTCGCACTGGGTGAGTACGGACATGGTGCACTGGGAATACGTCAAGGAGGCGGTTGTCCCCACAAAGGACATCTGTCCCGACGGTGTATGGACGGGCGGCGCGGTCATCGGTCCGGACGGCACGCCCTGGCTTGTCATCACCGCGGGAACGACGACGACAACGTACAGCGGACAGAACATTGCGTTTGCGCATTGTGCAGACCCTGAGGATCCCTATCTCACCGAGTGGGTCGTGGAGGATACCGTCGCGATCGCACAGGATACGGGGATCGGAGAAAGGAATCAATTCCGCGATCCCTTTATCTGGAAGGACGACGGCATCTATTACATGATGGTCGGCTCGGGATATGACGGAAGATCGGGCGGAGCGCTGATGTTTACTTCGGAGGACATGCGCGACTGGACGTATCACGGCTATGTGTTCCAGTCGACAGCCGAGGAGGCGGGCATTCATTGGGAGTGCGTACAGCTTCTTCCGATTTCTACGCGCGACGGATCTGTGCAGAAGTATGTGTTTTTCCTCACGCCGCAGTATGCGGACGATTCCCGCACGGTCGAGTGCTATTATTGGATCGGCACGTTTGACAAGGCGTCCAAAAAGTTTATTCCGGACGCAGGCTTTGAAGCGCCGCGCCTGCTCGATTACGGGTACGGAATTTTCACGGGTCAGACGGGCTTTACCTATCTGACGGAAGAGGAGACGCAGGCGGGCAAGACATACGAGCAGGGAAGAACCATCCTGTTTGCCATTGCCCAGGGGAAGGAACCCGGAACGACGCACAATTATTATTCGGGCTGGGCGCATAATGCGAGCCTTCCGATGGAGCTGTACCTTTCCGATGACGGAACATCCGTGAGCATGGAGCCGATCGAAGAATTGCAGACGCTTCGTACGGGCACGGCGTATGCTTCCGAAACAGCAATGTCGGCGGATGAAGCAAACGCGGCGATCGGCGAGCTGCGCGGAGATTCGTTTGAGATCAGGATGACGCTCTCAATCGGCGCCGCATCCGAAAATTACAGCGCAGGGCTGTATGTTCGCTATAATCCGTATACCAATTCGCTCAATCAGACGGAACGCACGGGTATTGTGTTCGGCAGTGGCGGCGTATACATCGACCGTTCACAGACGTCTCTTTATGTGACGGGTCTGATTAACTCCCATGTGTGGGCGAATACCGAAAAGACGTTCGACGTCATTATCTATATGGATCGTTCCATGCTGGAAGTGTATGTGAACGGAGAAATCAGTTTTACTTCGAGAATGTATCCCAAATACGAAGATTCCGACTATCTGCGGTTCTTCGCACAGGGATGTACGCTCACGGTGTCCGATCTGACAATTTACACGCTCGGTTCGGCATATACGGATACGGTCACGCCCGCATATTACGGCAATACGGGCAGTATCCGCAACGCTTAAGGGGGAAATGGTATGAAAAAGTTTGCTGTTATTTTGCTGAGCATTCTTTGTGTTCTTCCGATGACCGCCTGCAGCGACGAACCTGTCATTGACGAGAGCAGATATTCCATTGTGAACGGCGGGTTTGAAACGGGAGACCTTACGGGCTGGACGGTGGAAAGCGGAAAGGCGTTCAGCGACGATAACGTGACTACCAAGAGCACTTTCTCATTTGAAGAGGACGAGAATCACAACGAGATTGCGATCGGTCAGACGGGGAACTGGCACCTGTATGGCAAAGGGTTTGACGACAGCGTCCCCAACTCGTTTACGGGCGTTCTTCGTTCGCAGAATTTTATTCTTGGAGGAACGGGAACCATCTCCATGAAACTCGCAGGCGGTGCCACGCGGTTTGAGGGTGAAAACGGAGCGGAAAAACCCGTTGCGGAGCGGTGTTACGTCGGTGTGTATCTTGCGGAAAACGATAAAATGATCGCAAAGCAGGAGAATACCTACTTTCTTAAACACACGACGTCATACATCAATCCTTCGCAGTACGCCTCGCATGTCTACAATACAGATAACTATTATACATATTATCTCGATCTGAGCGATTATCTCGGACAGGAACTGTACCTGCGCATTGTCGACAACGACACGTCCTATTATTACGGATATCTCTCCGTGGACGATATCCGCACGTACAGCGAGGAGGGCGAACAGACAGCAGGCGCCGTGTACGACAAGGTAAGGGTTTATCAGTCGGAAGCGGAGGGTACTGAATACCAGATCGCAAACGGTGACTTTGAAACGGGATCGCTTGCCGGCTGGACGGTGACGGAAGGGCTTGCCTTTTCCAACGCGGGGGTGAATGCCTCCGATGTCTGGTGGAACGAGGGGATCACATACAACCGCGACGGGGATTATCACTATGGGCTCTACATGCCCGAGGCGACGGGGCGGATGCGCTCATCGGAGTTTGTCCTCGGCGGCAGCGGGTATGTTTCCTTCAAGCTCGGCGGATGCATGAACCAATCTTTGACCTATCTGAGATTCATGCTGGTTGAAGACGACGGCTCCGCAACGGAGATCGCTCGGTTCAGTAATGTGAAGTACAAGAACTTTCAGTTCCCATATGTTGCAAACGGGATGAAACTTCTCAACCTTGTGCAGTACTATGCCGATCTCTCCGATTTTCTCGGCAGGCGGATGTATATCGAGGCGGTAGATGAGAACAGCTCATCCGATGACCTCGGCTGTATGACGCTTGACAGCGTGGTGACGTATTGGGAAACACGTCCGACGTTCATGTACGATTCGGAGGCCTACGAGCTGAAGATCGAAGTCGAATACGAACCGGAGAGCGAATATCAGCTCAAAAACGGAACGTTTGAGACGGGAGATCTCACTGGCTGGACGATGGAAGGCGATATCGGCGAAGTTTCCGATGCCTCCGGGTGGTGGGCGGAGAATTTCCCCTACAATAAAAAGGGAAAATATCTGTTCACCGGGATCGACAAGGAGAGTGGCACAGGGACGCTCACGAGCGATGCGTTTGAGCTGGGCGGCAGCGGCTGGATCAGTTTCAGTCTTGGCGGCGGCGGAAATCCTGCGCTTTGCTACGTCTCCGTGCTCGACGCGCAGACGGGTGAAGAGCTCGCCCGTTTCGGAAACCTTCTCTTCAACGATCAGGGAACGGGCTCGCTGAATATTAACAGTTTCCTTGCCAATATGGTCAGTTACAAGGCAGATCTCACGGCGCTCGGCATCGAGACGGGCACGCTGATCAGGATCCGCCTTACCGACAAGGCAACAAGCAACTGGGGACTTCTTACGGCGGACAGCTTTATTACCTATTACGAAAGTGCGGACGATGTGCCGCAGGATGCGCATCTTGCGGAGAATATCCTGCCCGCTCCCGTGGAGGAATCGGAATATCAGATCACGAACGGCGGGTTCGAGACGGGTGATCTCACGGGCTGGAGAGTCACGAGCGGCGAGGTTTCCGTAAATGGTGCTGTCAGTTCTGCGCAGACATTCTGGAACGAAGGGCTTCCCTATAATGCAACGGGATTGTTCCATTTTGACGGTTGGAGCGCCAACAGCATCGAATCGGATACGTACAGCCTTGCATCGGAGACGTTTACGCTTGGCGGCAGCGGATTTATTTCCTTCCGCCTCGGAGGGCGCACTGCGGTTCTGCGCGTCTATCAGGAAGACGGTACGTTGATTGCGGAATATGGCAATACAATGTTTTCAAACGCCAATTTCCCGTATGTCGATCAGGGTTGCCGCCTTGCGACAATGACGACGTACGTTGCCGATCTTTCCGAATACATCGGCAAGAGATTGTATGTGGAAATCTGTGATGTTGCCCTCGGTGAAGGCGAAGATTGGGGCGTTGCATTCTTTGACGATATTGTGACGTATTACGAAACCGCCCCCGATGTTTCGCAGTGTTTTGATACGGTCGAACTGAATGCGACAACCTCTTCGGACGGCGTATCACAGCAGTATCGTATTCCATGGGAAATCGCCGTGAATCGCATCAACGGCTGAAAGAATCAGACTATGAAGACTATGATAAGGAGAATAGGATGATGAGGTATTTCAAAAAATTACTGTCATTTGCTGCGTCAGTGATGCTGTGCATCGCAGTCGGGATCGGCGTCGCAGCTTGTGACGATGAGACGAAAGAGTCGCCCGTAAAAATTGCCGACGGGACAACGATCGAGCTGACGGTCGGGGATTCGGAGACGATTACGGTAGCAGATTATATCACGGCAAACGGGAACGAGGTGGCGGTGCAGTCGTCGGATCCTGACAAGGCGAGTGCAGTGCTTGCGGACGGCGTTGTAACGGTGACGGCTGTTACCGAGGGCAGCGCAGACGTGACGCTCACCTGTTTAGAAATTGAGGTAACTTTTTCTGTGAGCGTTTACCGCACATATACGGTGAGCGTGGACGGAGTGGAAACACAGGTGCGCAGCGGAGAGGAGTACATTTTGCCTCAGGCGAGCATTCCTTCGGATCCCGATTTTGAGTTTGTTGCATGGCAGGTCGGCGGCGAACAGAAACAGCCCGGGGAGAAGATCATCGTCAATTCTGACGTAGAGATCGCCTCGGTATTACAGCGCAAATCCCCCGTCAAGATCAAGGACGGCGAGGCGGTTGCGGCGGTTGTCGGAACGCCTTATACGGTTGCCGTCGCCGACTACATCACGACTTACGGCAATGAAGTGACGGTAAAAAGTTCGGATTCGCAAAAAGTCGCGGCAGAGCTCTCGGACGGAATGCTTACTTTGACGCCCAAGTGGGCGGGAAATGCAGTCGTCACGCTCGCTTGCGGCGGCGTTACGGTGGAGTTTTCCGTAACGGTGAAGGCGGCGGAAGTCTCTGCTCCCGTATTTGAAAACGGTACGATCTCGTTTGATCTGTTTGAACGGCAGAGCGGCACGTACGAATTTGAAATCTCAGCTCCCGAAGGGATTGCTTTTGAATATCAATACAAAGTCACGCCCGATCAGGACGGCGTGAGCATTTCGGGAAATGTGCTTACTTACACGGCCAGCAAAGCAGTTGAGGAACTTGTTCTCACGGTCAGCGTAACGGCGACGGCAGAAGTGACGGGGGAGACGGTCGAAAAAACAGCATCCTTCACAGTCACGATCCATGTTGCAGACAGTACGCCGAAGGCGATCGAGGAATCGATTACCGTTCCTGGGACGGTGGATCTGTACGCGGGAGAGTATATCGTCGATCTTTCGGAAAATATCGCGCACGCAGAGAATATTGTCTCCTATACGGTGAACGGCGAGCCTGTATCGGGAACGGAGTATCTTGTCGCGGGCGAGTTTGACGACGTTGCAAAAGAAGTTGTTCTGAATATTGTCGGAAAAGTTGACGATTTGCGCAGCGTGAGTTATACTTATTTGCTCAATGTGATCGACTCCGCCGCATATCGCATGCCCAACGGCGGATTTGAAGAAGAGGACCACGGCAGCGGCTGGACGGGTATGACAGGCCACTTCGATAACTACGGCAAATACTTTGAGAGTGTGGAGCGTCCCGAGGGCTATCCTGTCAACAATGACGGCTGGTACTATATCGGCATTGACGGAGCAACGGAAGAACTCAGCGGCACGGAGACGGTTGTGAGCCCGTCGTTTGTTGTCGGAAACAGCGGTTGGATCACCTTCAAGCTGGGCTCCATGCGCCCGAACGAGGGAGCTGTTCTTCGCAATATCTATCTTGAGGTCGTCGAGGACGTCGCGGACGGAGATGACATTGTACTCGCACAGGTGCGCAATATCGGTTTCAAGGATCCCGACGCCGCGCTCAGACTCAACGACTACAAACTTGATCTCTCCGAGTATAAAGGCAAGACGGTGTATATCCGCGCGGTTGATCAGGAGGACGGCGGCAATTACCGCAGCCTGTATCTGGATGCGTTTGTCACCTGGTACGACGCAGAGCCTTCGGATGTCTTCACCGATCTGACGTATGCATACTTCCTCGATACCCAGCTTTCGATCGATCTTAAAGATTTCAATCAGGGAACGGTGACGCCCGTATTCCTCTCGCGCGGACTGATGAGCAAAGAGTATACTTACGCGGCACAGACTTCCGCGGAAGGGCTCACTGCCGACGGTCTTGAGATCACTGCTTCAAAGAGCGGAGAATTTACTCTGACGTATACGGTTATGCTCGGCGAAGAAAAAATCGGCACGTTCGAAGTGCTTGTGAAGGTAAGCAATTCGACGCAGATTCCGCAGTTTGAGGATATCCGAAAAGAGTTCTCCTATGAGACATGGTACGTGGAAGGAACCCCTCAAAGCGTACAGGTACAGCTCCCGCAGGCAGAAGCGGACGGCAGATTCGATTACAGTTATTCTGTCACAGGTGCACAGATAGAAGGCTCTGTTCTTACCTACACGCCTGCCGCGGCGGGGTCGGTTTCTTTGACGGTAACGCTCACGTTAAACGACAGGCATTATCCTGTGACCGATCTTCCCGTATGCACGTTTACGGTTACGCTCGTGTTCCAGGACAGCGAGATCACGCTTGCGGAGGGAGATGAGATCGAGCGTTCTGTCGATGTAAACGATGCGGACGATAAAGAAAAGCTCGTTGTGGATTTTTCGGAGTATCTTGTCATTCCCGACGGCGCCGAGGTGACATATTCGATAACGCTGAACGATACTCCTGTCGAGATGCCTGACGGCACAACGTATACGATCGTATATGCAGAAGAGGACCTTTCAGATACGCCGAAAGAATTTGTGTTTGAAGTGACTGCGGCAAGCGGAGAAAAACGCATTTCGTTCAAATTGACATTCAGCATCACGGATACTTATCAGTATCGACTTGCAAACGGCGGATTTGATCGTGATCTCGAAGGGTGGACGCTGAGCAATGAAGCGCTCGGCGGAATCTCTGAGGAAACGGGCTACTGGCCAAACGATCCCTCCGGAACGGATCCGCTCTTCTATAATGACGGTAAGTTTTTCAGCGCCTATGCACCCGGCGCATCGGAAGGCGCTGTCGGGACGCTGACGAGCTCTGTCTTTACGGTAGGCGGCAGCGGCTGGATTACCTATAAGCTGGGCGGCGCAAAAAATCTCGAGCAAGTTTATATGCAGGTGATTTCCGCAGATGACGGCAGCAAGATCGTCACGTTGCCCAATTTCGATTGGTCGGATGTCGCGGGCTCCCCGGTGCGCGGATGTACGCTGGTAGCATACAAAGCAAACCTCATCGAATATGGCTTTGCGATCGGGGAAAAGGTATATATTCAGATCACCGATCAGGCGACGGGCGATTACGGTCTGTTCTTCCTCGACAGTGTGACGACGTACTATCCCGTCGGCAGTGAACCCGACGATTCCTTCCGCCTTGTGTCCAGGTACCGCATTTATAACGGCGGATTTGAGACGGGAAATCTTACGGGCTGGACGCTCTCCCGCGCAGAAGGAAGTGGCGGAGATATCGGCGTTGTGACTTCTCAGGATACTTACTGGCAAAATACAGGGCTTCCGACGACGTCTTACGGAAAAGACGGGACGTATCTGTTCTCGTTCTGGACATGGGACGGCGACGCACAGACGGGGCATGAAACCAACCGGGAAGGGTTTACGGGTACGTTGACAAGCAGCACTTTCACGCTCAAAGCGGGCGCAACGGTTTGCTTCCTCCTGGGCGGCGGTGGCGGAAATCAGAACGTCTACCTTGAATTTGTCAATGCGCAGACAGACGAAGTGATCGCAAAGTTTATGAATACATCGCCTGCGGACGCGCAGCTCATCCGATATTTCTATGAGTTTACCGAGCTGACGGAAGACACCGAGTGCTACATCCGTGTGACGGACAATGCAACGTCGGGCTGGGGGTGTTTCACGCTTGACGGCATCGAGGTCAACTGTGAGGCGGCTCCCGAGGATTATCTCCCCGCGGTCAATCAGCTTTCTGTTTCCGAACAGGAATAACAAGAATTAACAGGAAAAATAAAAGGGAAGCGCCGCCCGCATGGCGGGCGGCGCAGTGGCTGACGATATGTGCAATCAAAATTTATTTCCCGCATTTCATATCACAGGTGAGCGCGGATGGATCAACGATCCGAACGGACTTGTGGAGTTCAACGGCGAGTATCACGTATTTTTTCAATATTATCCCGACGATTGTCAATGGGGTCCCATGCACTGGGGACATGTCAAGAGCAAAGATCTCATGCATTGGGAGCGGCTTCCCGTTGCTCTGAAACCCGATGAGAACGAGGACGGTTGTTTTTCGGGAAGCGCCATCGTATGGAACGGACAGCTTTGGTTGCTGTATACGGGATTCAAGCAGAACGAGGGCGGGGAGGCGGTACGTCAGCTTCAATGTCTTGCTTCGAGCAGGGACGGTGTGCATTTTATCAAGCACGGCATTGTCATTGGGGAGAAAGAACTCCCTGCCGATTACTGCCCGTGGGATTTCCGCGACCCGAAGCTGTTTCGTCGTGACGACAAGTTCTATTGCGTCGTTGCTGCAAAGAAGCGCGGGGGCGGCGGACGGGTCCTGTTGTTTGAATCGGAGGATCTGTTCGGCTGGAAATTCGTCTGCGATCTCTTTGGCCGTGACGGAAAAGGGCTTATGATCGAATGTCCCGATCTGCGCGACGACATGGGACTTTTGATGTATTCCGAGCAGTTTTATCCCGCTGAGGGGAGAAAATTTCTCAATGTGCACAGTTCGCTGTATCGGTTTGGTGCACTCGATGTTTGCAAGGGATATCGGGCGGAAAGCGACGGCGAGATCATCGATTACGGGTTTGATTTTTATGCGCCGCAGACGTTTACGCAAACCCCTGTCATGATCGGGTGGCTGGACATGTGGGATCGGGCGAATCCGACAAAGCAATTCGGATTTGCGGGACAGCTCACTGTTCCGCGCTGTCTTACGCGAAAGGGCACCAAGCTGCTCCAGCGACCCGTGTATGATAAAAAAGCCGTGCGCTCGGAGGAGAATTTTACAACGCTTTCCGATCATCTGCTCATCGGTGCGGTCAAAGTGCAGGCAAAAGATCTTTCAGATTTTTCCGTTCATCTGCGGAAGGCGGGGGAAAATGAAACCCTGTTCGAGCTCAAAGACGAGGAATGGGTCTTCGACCGTTCCCGATCAGGGACGCCGATTTCGGGCGCCGAAAAGGATGCGGATTCTCTTGCGGGAATCAGGCGCATGCCGTTCGAGCGTGCGGAGGAGACGGAGATCGAGATCGTGAGCGATCTGTTTTCCCTTGAAATCTTTGTCAACGGAATTTCAATGTCCAATGTGATCTGCCCGCCGCTCGGTGCGGATGGACTTGAGCTGAGCATTTCTGCCCGTTCCTGCCAATATACGCGGTATGAAATAAAATGAGCTTCTTTGTGTGAGATCGGCGATTCATTGATTGAAGAGCAAAATAAGGCGCTGAAGTTTTTGCTTCGGCGCCTTATTTGTCTGTTTGTGTGAACGTGTATTTTGACAAAAAATAATTTGACAGAAGAATGATCAGGGCATGCGCAGGGCTTTCGGATTTTGACGCCTTTGTTTACGAAAGAGGGATAAGTTTATAGGTGTGGGGCTTGTTTTCTTCGCGCATGATGGCATTTTGCAGCATTTCTGAAGCGTGCTTTGCCATTTCCTGAAAGGGAAGGATAAGATTTGATTGCGACGCACCGTCTTCGGAGCCGACAATGCTCAAAAATTTGTTGTTTTTCAGAAGCGGGGCACACGATTCGGCCAAGAGAGGCTCGGAAAATACAAAGCTGTCGCTTGGATGAGAAAGGATATATTCCCGAAGTTCTGACAGGGAGTTCACTTCGCAGAGCCTGTCTTCTTTCAGGGCACGGCGCAGATCGTCCATATATGCTTTGTTTCTGTAAGGATAGGTAACGAAGGTGATTTCGGAAGTTTGTAAACGCTGCTTGGCGGTTTTGATGAGGGCTTCATGATCGGTGTAAGCCTTGAAGAAGAGCGGATCCGAAACAATCATATCGACCGCCACGATGGGGACGAAGCAATTTTCCTTGATGGCGTAAAATTCGTCTTCGGTGAGATCGATGCAAAGGATTCCCTCCGGATTTTCCTGAAGGCGCATTTCCCGCAGCTCTTTATAAGACGGCAGAATCACGCTGTATCCTTTTTCGAGAAGTGCATTCCGAAGCAATTGCAAAAGCAGATAATATCTGGCGTTTTGTCCCGAATGGCTGCTCATCGGTGCACAGATGCCGATCAGATCGTTCTTTTTTCCGGCCAGCAGACGCGCGATCGGGGAGGGGGCGTATTGGCGGAGATTGCAGATCTGAAGGACTTTTTTGCGCGTTTCGTCGCTGATCTTGACGTCTTTTCTGTCATTCACGATGTAGGAAACGGTTGCCGTGGAAACGCCCGCTTCGCGCGCAATGTCGTCGATGGTCACCTGTTTTTTTGTGGCAGAGGACCTTTTTGCGCCTTTCTGATAGCCGAGTTCCTTGCAGATTGCAAGAATCCGTTCCCGCGTCTGCTCGGAAATTTTGACGTCCTGTCTGTCGCTGACGACATAGGAAACGGTGGCGGAGGACACTCCCGCTCGTTTGGCGATCTCTGCGATCGTGATATTGTTTTTTCCGTCTTCATGTTTCATATGAATATTCTACTTTATTTTGTTGAAAATGTCAACGCTGTTATTGATTTAAGCGCTTCAATAATTTTTCGAATTATTTTTCCGGAAGGTATTGACAATGAAAAAATCTGTGATATAATTTATTTAAGCGATTAAGTAAATCGCAAATCAAGTGATAGGGTAAGGAGGAAAGGTTGTATGGCAAGGACGGAGCTTAAGAAAATCGGGCTCTTGGTGGCGGCGGTCATGACGTTTTCACTGACGCTTGGAACTGCGGCGGCATGTGCGGGGAAGAATGATCCCGAGACATATACGGTGACGTTTTATGACGGAACGACGGTGATTACGGAGAAGGAAGTGGAGGATGGCGAAAAGATTGCTGC
>ERZ1643246.1069-NODE-1069-length-31214-cov-14.399050_pt1 | contig 31214 bp, 33 predicted proteins | sample MGYA00579265_ERZ1643246 | MGnify/ENA primary metagenome ERZ1643246 (study PRJEB29033, sample SAMEA4952261) | chicken gut metagenome | biome: Broiler Chicken; feature: Gastrointestinal Tract; material: Caecum | place: Ireland | collected 2018 | study: Broiler...
GGTTTTATGCGGCCTGCAAGGTATTTTTCTATTATTCAACTGTCAAACTCCCGCGAATGTTTCTACAATCCGCGGCTGGGAAAAAGAGATGAAATAATGCAGCCGGATTTGACGGACTTTTGACAACTGGTATAATAAGAATAAACTGCACAGGATGACAGGCGGAATGTGCGCAAATGATACATGCAAAGAAAGAGGAGAACTATATGCCAAGAGGATCAAAAGAATTAACGCAGTCAAGAAAAGAGGAAATCATCAATGCCTGCGCGCAGCTGTATGAGACGATGAATTTTAAAGATATTACACTGAAAGAAATCGGGAAGAAAACTTCTTTTTCCCGCACGTCCATTTATAACTATTTCCAGACGAAAGAGGAAATTTTTCTGGCGCTGCTGCAGAGAGAATATGAACTCTGGGTGAAGGATCTGGAAACTATGATGCAGGAACATGAGACAATGTCGGCCGGGGTTTTTGCGGACTGTCTGGCGAATACACTGGAAAAGCGGGAACGCCTCTTAAAGATTATGTCCATGAATCACTACGATCTGGAAGAGAACTGCAGACTGGAAAATCTTACATCGTTCAAGATATCCTATGGCAATTCCATGAAGACAGTGCGCCGCTGCCTGGAGAAATATTTCCCGAAAATGACCCGGAAAGATACGCAGGAATTTATTTATGCTTTTTTCCCATTCCTGTTTGGAGTGTATCCATATACCGTCGTATCGGAAAAACAAAGAGAAGCCATGCGGCTGGCTGATGCGGACTATGTGTTTTTTTCCATTTATGAAATTACAAACACCATGATCCTGAAACTGCTGCAGGGATGGCAGTGAAAATTTAAGATAGAAGATTCAGAGAAATCCACCGAAGGACAGAGAAAATATGCTGCCCTGACGGTGGATTTTTTGCGATTGTTTATAAATTGTTTAAAAAATCCACAGTAAGTTATTAAATATGCATTTTAAAATGAGGGAAGAATAAAAAAGAAAGAAGGAATAATGTATGTGGCTTATGTATGCGGCGGGATCTGCGTTCTTTGCGGGTATTACGTCCATTCTTGCAAAATGCGGGATCCGCAGGACGGATTCCACTGTGGCAACGGCTGTGCGAACCGCAGTGGTGTTGATTTTTTCCTGGCTGATCGCCGGAATTGCCGGATCTGTGGATCAGGTCAGATCCATTGACGGGAAGACACTTGGTTTTCTGATTCTGTCAGGAATCGCAACGGGAGCTTCCTGGCTGTGCTATTACCGGGCACTTCAGGATGGACCGGCCAGTGTGGTGGCGCCGGTTGATAAGCTGAGTGTGCTGGTGACTGTGCTGTTCTCTTATGTTGTGTTTGGAGAGACATTAAGCAGGAAAACCGGCACAGGGCTGGTGCTTTTGACAGTGGGAACCGTGGCAATGGCATTTTTTTAGTCAGGTATCCGGTGGAAAGAAAATTTTCATTGTGTTAGAATAAGGAAATAGATAAAAAAATTAGCAAACGGAAAGGGAAAAGGTATGAAAAGGAAACATCAAATACTGACGATTCCGAATCTGATGTCGTTATTTCGGTTATGCCTGATTCCGCTGATTGTGTGGCTGTACCATGAGAAGGAAATGTACGGTCTTGCGGCTTTTGCTCTTGTGATTTCCGGAATAACAGATGTTGCAGATGGAATCGTGGCACGGCGTTTTGATATGGTAAGTGATTTTGGAAAAGCGTTTGATCCGGTGGCAGACAAATTGACCCAGTTTGCGATGCTGGTCTGTCTGGCCGTACGGTTTCAGTGGATCCTGGTGCCGATGTGTCTGATCCTGGTCAAGGAAATCATGACCGGAATTCTGAAAGTGATTGTCATCCGCAGGACAGGAATCGTAGAAGGAGCGGACTGGCATGGGAAGGCGACGACAGTGCTGCTTTATATCACGATTTTTCTCCATCTTGCATGGTATGATATTCCGGATGTCTGGTCTATCACTTTGACGGCATTGTGTACGGTGATGATGGTAAATTCTTTTGTTCTGTATGGAATACGGAATTTAAGAATTTTGAAGGAACAGAAAATACATAAAAATACCTGAAGATTTACCACACTGATATTTAAGATTTACCGCTGAAAGGAATCTAGTAAAATGCTACCATTTGAACAGTAACAGGAAATGGTCAGAAAGGACAATAAATATGAAACAATGGGCAGAAAAATTTTATCACCTTTATTTTCGGGCGGTACAGATCAGCATCTCCAGCTGGTTTGAAGCGGATACCAATGAAAAACACCGAAAAGCATACCGGGATCATTTGGAATCCATGGAATCAAAATAAAAAAAAGAGAATTATATAATACAGCGATTGGCGCGCAGTATCATCTGCAGACCGGTCGCTGTTTTTCTTATTATGCAAAATTCATGAAACGTGTTATCATCTAAAAGAAGGAGTGAATCTATGGAATTACGAGTTTTAAAATATTTTTTAATGGCAGCAAGAGAAGAAAATATTACAAAAGCGGCAAATCTTCTGCATATTACGCAGCCGACTCTTTCGAGACAGCTGATGCAGCTGGAAGAAGAACTGGGGGTAAAACTGTTCCATCGGGGGAAATATCACATCGTTTTGACAGATGAGGGAATGCTGTTAAGGCGCCGGGCCCAGGAAATGATCGAGCTGGAAGAGAAAACGAAACGGGAATTTTCCAAAGATGAAGCCCAGCTGGCCGGAGAAATTGCCATTGGATGCGGAGAGACAAGGAATATGACCTTCCTCTCTAAGAAAATGGCGGAATTCCGCAGGCTGCACCCTCTGGTTCACTATGACATATACAGCGCCACAGCGGATGATATCAAGGAGCGGATGGAGAAAGGAATTCTTGATATTGCGCTTTTGATGGAGCCGGTTGATATAGGAAAATATGAATTTGTTCGTATGCCTCAGAGAGAACACTGGGGTGCCCTGGTCTGTGCGGATTCACCGCTGGCGGACAAAGAAACGCTTTCCCCTGATGATCTGGCAGGACAGCCCATCATTATTGCAAAACGAGAAAGTGTACAGAACGAGCTGGCAAACTGGTTTGGAGATACTTATGATAAGATGGAGATTGCGGCAACTTATAATCTGATCTTAAATGCGGCCAATATGGTCAGAAACGGAGTTGGAGCGGCGCTCTGCTTCCAGCTGGACAACCGGTACGATGATCTGCGGTTCATACCGCTCAGACCGAGACTGGAAACGGGAGCAGTGCTTGCATGGAAGAAGAATCAGACATTTTCTGAGACGTCGTCCCAATTCATTCAATTTATTAAAAATTCTTTTTAGGCATGTTCAAGGATTCTGACAGGGTATTAGACATGTCCCGAACTTAAGGGTTACAATACATCATAGAAGGAAATAATGATGAAGGAAAGGACGGGGCAATGACGATAGACGAAGCCAGTGAGCGCTACAATATTCCCATGAAGATTTTAAGAGAATATGAGGAATGGGGATTATGTGGAGCGGTAAAAAAAGTAATGGGAGCGTGGCAGTATGATGATTCAGATTTGGAGAAACTGAGTCTGATCATGACGCTTCATGATGTGGGCTTTACAACCCAGGAAGTGGAAGCTTATATGCGGCTGTTCCTGGATGAAAATGGAACAGGGGAACAGCAGATGGAGATGCTGCACAGACAGCGGGACAATGTGCTGGACGAAATCCATTTCAGAGAAAAACAGCTGGAGCGGCTGGATTATCTCCGTCATGAAATCCGCAGAGAAATGAACCATGAAAAAGAAGAAAAATAGAAGGGAGATCTGACCATGAAGTATACAAAATTAGGAAATTCAGACCTGAATGTATCCCGGATCTGTATGGGATGTATGGGATTCGGCGACGCACAGCACGGACAGCATACGTGGACGATCGATGAGGAACATACCAGGGAAATTATTAAAAGAGGACTGGAGTTAGGCGTTAATTTCTTTGATACGGCGATTGCCTACCAGAGCGGAACCAGTGAACAGTATCTGGGCAGGGCGCTGAAAGATTTTGCAAAACGGGATGACGTAGTGGTAGCGACGAAGTTTCTGCCGAGAACCCAGGAAGAAATCGCAGAAGGAATCAGCGGACAGCAGCATATTGAAAGGATGCTCAACCAGAGCCTCAGCAATCTTGGAATGGATCATGTAGATTTGTATATTTACCATATGTGGGATTATGAGACCCCCCTTTATGACATTATGGAAGGTCTGAACCGCATGGTACAGGCAGGAAAGACAAGATATATCGGCATTTCCAACTGTTTCGCCTGGCAGCTGGCGAAGGCAAATGCTCTGGCGGAAAAAGAAGGATTTGCCAAATTTGTTTCCATTCAGGGACATTACAACCTGATTTTCAGGGAAGAAGAAAGAGAAATGGTGCCTTTCTGCCGAGAGGAAAACATCGCGCTGACACCGTACAGTTCTCTGGCGGGAGGAAAACTGTCCAAACGTCCGGGAGAAACTTCCAAGAGACAGAAGGAAGACGAATACGCGCATTTCAAATATGACGCAACGGCGCAGCAGGATGACGCGGTGATTCGCAGAGTAATGGAAATTGCAGACAAACGTGAGGTTTCCATGACAGAAGTTGCTCTTGCATGGCTGATATCCAAAGTGACGTCACCGGTTGTGGGAGCCACAAAAATGAACCACATTGAAGGAGCGGCAAAGGCCGTGGATCTGGTACTGACTCCGGAAGAAACCGCATATCTGGAAGAACCATACGTACCGCACCGGCTGGTGGGAGTTATGGCGCAGAATACACAGGCAACGGCGAAAGAAGATCATGTATGGTCAACCGGAGATCAGGAAATCAAATAGAGACAATGACAGAGTATGCACGCCGGTTATAGAACCCTGTGATATTTGCATTGTACATTTTCTTTTATCTGCAATACACTCAAAGTGGAAGGAGTGAATTGCCATGAAGAGAAAAATAGCAGCGATTCTGCTGACAGGCCTGATTTTTATTCTGAGTGCCTGCCAGAATACGGCAGATACCCGGCAGGAAGGAACGGATACTTATCGGGGATTTACAGTTGATGATGTGCTCCATTCTCAGGAAGAAGGAGACATTCATTATAATGTATACATTCCGGACAGTTATGATGGAAAGACACCTTACGCATTGTACTTTACTCTGCCGGGATACCAGGGATTATATTTCCAGGGGGTGGCAGAGAATATCAAGACAGAAGATTTTGGATTTACGGCACAGGATTATATATCAGATATGATCATTGTCGCGCCGCAGCTGAGCGACTGGGAGGAGACCTCAGCCGATCAGACCATTGCCCTGGTGGAATATTTCATCGATCATTACAATATTGATATATCCAGAGTTTATGCCAGCGGATATTCCGGCGGCGGAGAGACGATGTCTCTGGTCATGGGAAAACGGCCGGATCTTTTTACAGCCTATCTTCAGTGCAGCTCTCAATGGGATGGAGACTATGACGCAGCTGTAAAAAGCCGGACGCCGGTTTATTTCGTCGTAGGAGAAGATGATGAATATTATGGATCAGAACCGTCCAGGGAAGCATATCAGAAACTGCATGATCTGTATGAAGAAGAAGGACTTTCCGATGATGAGATTGATGATCTTCTGGTTTTGGATATCAAAGATCAGAATTATTTTGATGAAGGCGGCGTGGAAAATCAGCACGGAGGAGGCGGACAGCTTTTCTCCAGGGATAAAGATATTATGGGATGGCTGTTTAGCCAGAAGAAATAAGGAAAACGGGAATTTTAAGGTCAGATTCTTAAAATCCCCGTTTTTATGATTTCCTTACTATATTAGGTGAAAGAGTTTTTGCTGCTATAACAGCAGGTTACTGTACGCCCCAGACTTCTTCAGCGATTTCTTTGACCAGCTGTAATTTTGCCCACTGCTCTTCTTCTGTCAGCTTGTTTCCAATCTCACAGGAAGCGAATCCGCACTGCGGGCTTAAGTATAGACGGTCCAGAGGAACATATTTTGCTGCCTCGTGGATTCTTGCGATCACTGCCTCTTTGTCTTCCAGAGCCGGAGACTTGGTTGTGATCAGTCCCAGTACGACTTTCTTGTGGTCCGGTACATATTGAAGCGGCTCGAATCCGCCGGAGCGCTCATCATCATATTCCAGATAGTAAGCATCTACATTCTCACGGGAGAACAGAGTCTCCGCGATCGGATCATAGGCTCCGCTGCTGAAGAAAGTAGAGTGATAGTTTCCGCGGCAGACATGAGTGGTTACCACAATATCTTCCGGTTTGTTTTCCAGCGCCAGATTATTGACCGCCAGAAGCTGTTCCATGGTGCCTTTGATATAATCGTTCACTTCTTTATTTTCATTTTCTTCGTCTGACATGCAGAGTCCCCAGGAACAGTCGTCAAACTGGAGATTGCGGCATCCGGCATCGTACAGGTCGCGGATCACTTTCTGATAAGCTTTTGCGATATCAACGATCAGTTCCTCATCTGTCGGATAAAAAGTTCTGGTGGATTCCAGATTGTCAGGCACGATCATCTGTAAAAAGAACTGTGCCGGTGCAGGAATGGTCTGTTTTGCCACAGTATTTTCATCTTCCAGCGCCTTTACGAACTTAAAATGATCCACAAACGGGTGGTGCCCGGCAGAGATTTTTCCAACCAGATAAGTATCGTCGATCAGGGCAGGTTCCCCGTGGAAGGCGATTCCTTTTTCTGTTTTGTGATGTTCCACGCCGTTGAATCCCCACATGAAATCAAGGTGCCATGTGGCTCTGCGGAATTCTCCATCTGTGATTACATGATATCCGGTTTCTTTCTGTTTTTTGACCAAATCTAAGATGCATTGATCTTCTATTTTATGGAGTTCATCTTCTGAAATTTTTCCGTTTTCAAAATCGGCTCTCGCATTCTTTAAAGCTTCCGGTCTTAAGAAACTTCCAACATAGTCATAACGAAATGGTGTCTGTAATGTGCTCATATTTTTTGCCTCCTGAAATGTTCTTTGTCTTGTCTGGTTAGTATCATAGCAGATGAGGGGGATCCTGTATAATACTGAAAAACAGGGGCTGGTCATAGGATGAAGTTATAACAGTATTTTTTGATCCACAGAAATAGTATAAAAAGGGCAGATATTCATGGTATACTTACAAGGAAAAACAGGATTTACAGCAAGGAGGATATCAGAAAATGAAAATCGTATTACTGGAAGGTCTGGGAGTCTCAGATGAATTTATCAGCTGTCAGGCGGAAAAACTGAAGGAAATGGGTCACGAATTTACTGCTTATGAGAAAAATACAGACCCTCAGGTACAGGCAGAACGGTGTGCAGATGCGGATGCTGTCATGCTTGCCAATATGCCTTTGAGCAGGGAAGCCATCGAGAGCGCTTCTCATCTGAAATACATTGACGTGGCATTTACCGGCGTGGATCATATTCCGATGGATGAGGCAGGGAAAAGAGGAATCGCTGTCAGTAATGCTTCCGGATATGCGACCCAGGCTGTGGCGGAACTTTGTATCAGCTTCATGATTCAGCTGCTCCGCAATGTGAAGCAGACAGAGCAGAGATGCAGGGAAGGCGAAACAAAAGACGGACTGATCGGAAATCTTCTTTGCGGGAAGACCATTGGGATCATTGGAGCCGGAGCCATCGGAAAGAAAACAGCAGAACTTTGCAAAGCTTTTGGCTGCAAAGTGATCGCATACAGCAGAAGTGAAGTAAAACATCCGGCCATTGACCGGCAGGTAACGCTGGAAGAATTGTTAAAAGAAGCGGATATTGTATCCCTGCATTGTCCGTTGACAGCGGAGACCAGAGGAATGATTGGAGAAGAGCAGCTTCAGCTGATGAAAAAGACAGCGGTGCTGATCAATACGGCCAGAGGCCCGGTGGCAGATACCGAAGCTCTTGCCAAAGCACTGGGAGAAGGAAGGATTGCGGGAGCCGCATGTGACGTATTTGAGACAGAACCGCCGCTGGATACAGAACATCCGCTGCTCCATACACCGAATACCATTGTTACGCCGCATATTGCCTTCGCCTCTGAGGAATCTATGGAACAGAGAGCGGAAATTGTATTTGAAAATCTGTATGCGTGGCTGGAAGGGAAACAGCTGAACGCGGTGAAAATGTAGAAGGAAGAGAGCCTGGTTCGGGCTCTTTTTTCTATGCTTTTTCCGATGCAGGCAGAGAGAAATATAATTATAGACAATATAGTCCATATATAATAGAATAAAAGGTATAGTTTAAGGATGAAAAAGTAGGAAAAGTTTGAAAAAAGTAACGATGAAAAGAATTCTCATCAGCAGAAATATCAAATCGTCTTATATTAACAGCAAAAAACCGCATTTCATATGAAACGCGGTAAATCTCCGATCATTCTTAAAGTAGTACACTATACGAAAAAATCCCCTGACATCATTGTTTTCATCTGACATCAGGGGATTTTCCCTTCATTTTAAATTACGAGCAATCTCTGTAATTTCAGCACGATTTAATTTTTCACAAACAAAATAAAAAGAAATGCTATATTATATGAAGGGAAAAAACAGGCCATAGCATAAACTGCTATGACCCTAATTCTGACCCCAAACAGAAATCTCTTCCAGTCGGTCCATTTGCTGTTTTTTAGCTTCAATTGATGGATGCACATATCTCTGCAGTGTCGTATTTATATTTGCATGACCCAGTATTTCACTTAAGGATTTAATATCGAATCCGCTTTCCACACACCGGGTAGCAAATGTATGACGCAGACTATGAAATGTAAAAGAATGGAGCCCTACCTGATTTAAAATATGCTTATACTTATCCAGACATACTCTTGGCTCTAAGTAGGATTTATTTCCTGTAATAAGATAAGTTTCATCAGATTTCTGATGCTTTATTAATAGTTCTGTAAGAAATGATGACAGCGGGATCAGACGATTGGAACTTTCTGTTTTGGGCTGTCCGATCATAATTTTTGTTCTCTCCTGAGAATCTGAAGTAACGTTCTGAATTCGTATTAATGTTTTATTGATCCGGATGGTTCCACTTTCCGGATTAAAATCTTTCCATTTCAACGCACACAATTCTCCAATCCGAAGTCCGCCGTACAAAACAAGCAGTATTCCAAGTCCCAGAGGTGAGGGATTTTGAAACAGGAACTGTTCCAGCTTCGCCTGTTCTTCTCTCGTCAGTACCTTAGCTGCAGAACGCCTAATTTTAGGATAATAGATATCCTGCTCTATCTGACAAGCGTAATGTTTCTTTCTTGCAAACTTCAATGCCAGAACCAATACCGAACGAATATCCGCCACAGTTTTTGGGGATAACCCTCCTTTTCTATCAATTCTTCCTGAAATCAATTTTTCTTTCAGAAAATCATCTATCGTTTCTGTCTGCAGATTTTGCAGACAGGTCTCCCCTAATGCAGGTAAAATATGTTTTTCTACAATATTTTTATAATGTGCAAAAGTAGATTCTTTCACCTCGTTCCGTCTTGATTCCATCCACTCTTCCATTAACTGTTTCAATGTGATTTTAAATTCAGCTTGATTTCTTCCATTTGATACATGATCAGGGTTAAGATGATTCTGTATAAATTCATTCTTCTTTTTCTTTGCTTCCAGATAGGTTCTGCCATAAAAAGAACGATATTTTGCTTTCCCTGATAAATCATGTGTATAAATTACCCTTGCCTCCCAGCGTCCGTCTTTTCGCTTCCTTATATTTTCACCACGTCTTCCCATAACACTTATTCCCTTTCCGTTAAGAAACTTTTTCGATGTGGCGTATATGCAGTGACCAGTTTTTTGACCCCGAATCAATAAAAATCTTTGAAATTGTCCCTGTTTCATGTCTTATGCAGACTATTTATTAGTTGACAACCTTTTCATCTGTGATATAATGATAGGGAATTAATGGCATGTGAGTGCATAATTTAGCCACTCGCATAGTGTACTACTTTAAGAATAAAAAATCCACGTTTTCAGCGTGGTAATTTATACCAGGGAGGAGAATGTGTATTGAAGAAAGCGTATCAATCTCCGGAAATCCATCGAGTTGAATTGACGCCAATGCCGGACATTGATCTGGCAAATGCCTCAGATGAGGAACTGTCGGCCGCAATGAAAGCAGGCTTGTATTTTGAAAATAAAGTTTGTTATCAGCAAAATCGGGAATTTAAGATTTGCGAATTACTGGGCAGAACTGTTCTGATGCCGGTAAAGCGTGATGCAGAGCAGATCAGCAGGATAACAGCTATTGGCGCAGAAGAAAAATTTCTATGGGGTAAGTTATCGAAACGAAGAACTAAGGCAGATCTGGTTGATCTTCTCGCAGCAGAACAGGGAAGAGAGGGCCGGGCAGTGGAAGCCGATGTCAATAAATTTATTAAAAAAGCGATAGAGGAAAATCTTATTATCCGCTGTGACATGGAATAAGTATCAGATTCGCATAGGGGGTAAAAATGCAGAAATATATAAAACCTGAATTTTATATTACAGAATTTGAAACAGACGACACCGGTAAGACGAACAGCTGTCAGTATGTTGACGCAATCAGACGCAGTGCAGCAGGGGAGACTGTGCTGATTCCTGCAGATAAGCAGAAAAAGCATCGCAATGGCATAGTCACCTTCAGCAAAACAGGAGAGTTTCTGTGGGAACAATTGTCACGGAGACAGACAGAAAGAAGTTTAGTGCATCTTCTGGCGGCGGAATGTGGAAAAGATGAGAAGGAAATCAAAGCCGATGTGGATGAATTTATAGAAAAAGCAGTCGAAGAAAATCTCATCACTTATTGTGATGCAGAACTGTGATCTGGTAGTAATCCGGGGATATATGAGCCTCCGACCATATAGACCTGATTTCACTACAGGGAGTATAGGCGTGTGGAGAATTGCCAGTATGCTAACGTACGAAATTCTATACAGGCACAACACACAAAGCTGCTGGAAATCAGACCGCTTCCTGGCGGAATCATTTCCAGATCAATATGAGGGGTTAACATGGACAAGACAGTGGCGGGTATGGACAAAGAGAAGAATTCCCCCTTCCGGAACCTGTAAATGGTCCCGAATACCGGCTGTCTTGTCCAAATCATATCAAAAAAGAGAATAAGGGTAAAAATGAAAAAAGTAACGATCAGATGAGAGAGGGAGAGTATTTATGGAAATGTATGGGAATCATGCGCTGGAAGAGGAGCAAATGAATATGTCCGAGTATGTCGGTTCGCTGAACAAACCACTTTCCAGAAAAGTCATCATTTTAAACAGAGAAGCGCAGCTAAGGTCGAAAAAAGGCTACTGTCTGCTTCGCCGGATGCAGGATATCATTCTATCAATATTTGCGCTGGTTGTCTTATCGCCTTTTCTGCTGCTGACCGCATTGATCATATGGCTGGACGATCCGAAGGGAAGTCCAATCTTTGTTCAGGACAGAGTCGGCAGGGATGGAAAGATTTTTCGGTTTTATAAATTCCGATCCATGTATGTGGGTGCAGAAGAAAAACTGGAAAGTCTGCTGAAAGACAATGAGATGGACGGACCGGCATTCAAAATGAAAAATGATCCAAGGATCACAAGAATAGGAAAGGTAATCCGCAAGAGAGGCATTGATGAACTGCCGCAGCTGATCAATATCCTGAAAGGGGATATGAGCATTGTCGGACCAAGGCCGGCGCTGCCGAGAGAAGTGGCTCAGTATGGTACATATGAAAAACAGCGGCTGTTTGTCCAGCCGGGACTTACCTGTTACTGGCAGGTTCAGCCTCACAGAAATGAAATTAGTTTTGATGAGTGGATGGATTTGGATATGAAATACATACAGGAGCGAAGCTTTTGGACAGACTGGAAGATTATCTTCAAAACCGTGGAAACGGTATTGGGGAAATATGGGGAGTAAGGGAAATAAGGAGCAGCAGAGAACATGAGTTATACGGACTTAAATGGAAAGAGAATATTGATAACAGGAGCCGCTGGATTTATAGGATCTAATCTGGCAAAACGTCTCTGCAGGGAGTTAGAAGACGTGACTGTTATCGGACTCGATAGTATGAATGATTATTATGACGTAAAACTGAAGGATGCAAGATTGAAAGAGTTATCTGAGTATCCTTCCTTTGTTTTTGTGCAGGGAAATATTGCAGATAAATCTTTGGTAACAGAGATTTTTGATACATATACACCGCAGATTGTTGTAAATCTTGCGGCGCAGGCAGGAGTTCGGTATTCCATTACCAATCCAGATGCCTATATCGAATCGAACCTGATTGGCTTTTACAATATTCTGGAAGCCTGCCGGCATTCTTATGATAACAATCGAACAGGCGTAGAGCATCTTGTTTATGCATCCAGCTCTTCTGTTTATGGATCAAATAAGAAAGTGCCGTACAGCACGGAAGATAAAGTGGACCAGCCGGTCAGTCTGTATGCGGCTACAAAGAAAAGCAATGAATTATTAGCTCATGCATATTCAAAGCTTTATAATATCCCATCCACAGGGCTTCGATTCTTTACGGTATATGGTCCGGCAGGGCGTCCGGATATGGCATACTTCGGATTTACTGATAAGCTTCGCAAAGGTGAAATGATCCAGATATATAACTATGGAAATTGTAAACGAGACTTTACTTACATCGATGATATTGTGACAGGAGTAGAGAAGGTCATGGAGAAAGCGCCGGACAAGATGATCGGCGAAGATGGATTACCAGAGCCGCCATATGCACTCTATAACATCGGAAATAACAGCCCGGAAAATCTTCTGGATTTTGTACAGATATTGAGTGAAGAATTGGTGAGAGCAGGAGTTCTTCCGAAAGACTATGATTTTGAGAAACACAAAGAATTAGTTTCTATGCAGCCTGGAGATGTACCTGTGACTTATGCGGATACGGGCGCATTGGAACGAGACTTTGGGTTTAAGCCGAATACAAGTCTCCGGGAAGGACTGAGACAATTTGCGGAATGGTACAAAGAATTTTATATGAACTGATTTTGACAGAGTGAAGATGCAATATAAGGTTCCACAAAGGTGGGAGGAGAAAATACGAATGAAAGATTTTAATGAGCTGAAGATTGCAGTTGCCGGCACTGGTTATGTTGGACTTTCAATTGCTACACTGCTGGCACAGCATCATAAAGTAACGGCGGTTGATATTGTCCCTGAAAAGGTAGATATGATCAATGATAGAAAACCACCGATTCAGGATGATTACATTGAAAAGTATCTGGCCGAAAAAGAATTGAATCTGACAGCTACGCTGGATGCAAAGGAAGCATATAGTGATGCAGACTTTGTTGTGATTGCAGCGCCGACAAACTATGACAGTAAGAAAAATTTCTTTGATACTTCTGCGGTCGAGAGTGTGATTAATCTGGTTATGGAATATGCTCCGGATGCAGTTATGGTTATCAAGTCAACGATTCCGGTTGGCTATACAAAATCTGTTCGGGAGAAGACAGGCAGTCAGAATATTATTTTCAGTCCTGAATTTTTAAGAGAGTCAAAGGCTTTGTATGATAATTTGTACCCTTCGCGCATTATTGTGGGTACAGATATGAAAGATGAACATTTGCTTGGAGCGGCACATATCTTTGCGAAACTGCTTCAGGAAGGCGCAATCAAAGAAAATATTGAAACGCTGTTCATGGGATTTACGGAAGCGGAAGCAGTGAAATTATTTGCCAACACTTATCTGGCATTAAGAGTTGCGTACTTTAATGAACTGGATACGTATGCTGAGAGTAAAGGCCTGAATACCAAAGAGATTATTGACGGCGTGTGTCTGGATCCAAGAATTGGTTCACACTACAACAATCCAAGTTTTGGATATGGCGGGTATTGTCTGCCGAAAGATACGAAACAGCTATTAGCGAATTATGCCGATGTGCCAGAAAATCTGATTGAAGCTATCGTAGAAAGTAATAGAACTCGAAAGGATTTTATTGCAGACAGAGTGTTGGAGATTGCTGGGGCTTATAGTGCAAATGACAGCTGGAATGAAAATAAGGAAAAAGAAGTTGTGGTGGGTGTTTACCGGCTGACGATGAAAAGCAACAGTGATAACTTCCGTCAAAGCAGCATCCAGGGTGTCATGAAAAGGATCAAGGCAAAAGGAGCTACAGTCATCATTTACGAACCGACTCTGAAAGAAGGAGATACTTTCTTTGGAAGTAAAGTAGTAAATGATTTGAACGAGTTTAAGCGGCAAAGTCAGGCGATTATCGCTAATCGATATGATAAATGCCTGGATGATGTGAAAGAGAAAGTGTATACGAGAGATATATTTCAGCGGGATTAAAGAGATAGGCTGAAGTGAGTGTATGCATTTCGTTTTTGAGGAGTTCAATTTTATGTTGAGTAAAGATGTACAACATGTTTTTTTGGTAGGAGCAAAATCCCTTGGAGCATATGGTGGATATGAGACTTTTATTAATAAGCTAACAGAGTATCATCAATATAATAAAAAAATTAAGTACCATGTGGCGTGCAAAGCTAATGGTGATGGCAGTATGGATCCAAATAAAACTGAAGGAGCAAAAATCGTTTCTGAACATGAGTTTATTTACCATAATGCAGAATGCTTCAGAATACATGTGCCAGAGAAATTGGGGTCTGCGCAAGCGATTTATTATGATATAGTGGCGTTGAAAGAAAGCTGTAAAATTATTCAGGAGCAGAATATCAAACATCCAATTGTGTATATTATGGCATGCCGGATTGGTCCATTCATAGAGTGGTTTTATAGGAAAATTCATAAGTTAGGTGGACGAGTATTTTTGAATCCAGATGGTCATGAATGGATGCGAACTAAGTGGAGTAAACCAGTTCAGAAGTATTGGAAAGTATCGGAACAGATGATGATTAAATGGTCTGACCTGGTTATTTGCGATTCAAAAACTATCGAGAAGTACATACATGACTGCTATAACGGAAAAGGAATTAAAAGCAGAAATCCCAAAACAACATTTATTGCTTACGGCGCGGATTTAGCACCGAGTAAACTAGCGGATGATAATGAAGAACTGATGAACTGGTATCAAGAAAAGGGTTTAAAGAAAAAGGAGTATTATCTTGTTGTTGGTAGATTTGTACCAGAAAACTCCTTTGAAGTTATGATTCGTGAGTTCATGTCAAGTAAGAGTGAGAAGGATTTTGCGCTTATTACAAATGTGAATAAAAAATTTTTAGATGAGTTAGAGGAAAAGTTACACTTTAAAGAGGATAAAAGAATCAAATTTGTGGGCACTGTTTATAATCAGGAACTTTTAAAAAAAATTCGAGAAAATGCTTATGCTTATTTTCATGGACATACTGTCGGAGGAACAAATCCATCATTGATTGAAGCACTGGGTAGTACTGATTTGAACTTGCTTGTAGATGTCGGATTTAATAAAGAAGTTGCTGAAAACTGTGCCTTATATTGGAGTAGAAATCCAGGTTCGCTTTCAAAATTAATTGATATAGCTGACAAGATGGACACCGAAGAAATAATGCAATTAGGACAAAAAGCAAAATTACGAGTTGCCCAAGAATATACATGGAATAAAATTTCAAATTTATATGAAGATGTTTTCTTAAAATAAAGTACAATATTTTAAATTTTGAAAAACAAATTTATGTTACTTAAGGATGAAATAAATGAAAGTTATAGTTGCAAACTACCGGTATTTTATTGCGGGTGGTCCAGAAAATTATATGTTCAAATTTATGGAGGCTGCCAAAAAAAAGGGAATTGAAGTAATCCCTTTTTCAATAAATAACCCTCAAAATGAATTTACACCATACAGAAAATATTTTGCAAAGCCTCGCTCGAATCAACTGATGTATTCTGATACAAAAAAATCAATAAAAAATATAATGGGCATGGTTAGAGCTACTGTTTGGAATTATGATGCTGAATATAAATTAAGAAAATTAATTCGAGATACCAAACCAGATGCATTATATATACTTCACGAAATTAATCACTTATCACCATCCATTATTCGAGCAGCTGAAAAGGAAGGAGTAAGAGTAGTACATAGAATCTCAGATTTTTTTATGTTTTGCCCCAGATATGATTTTTTGTGTAAAAACGAAATATGTGAGGAATGTTTGCATGGAAATTATAAGAAGGCTTTAAAATATCGGTGCGTTAAAGAGTCACTAAGCGCTACGTGGATAAGGATAGTTGCCATGAAGTTCTATAAAAAGATAAGGATTTTTGATAAAGTAGATCAATTTGTGTGTACTTGTGAATTCAGTAAGCAAAAGTTAATTGAAGGTGGTATTGATGCGAAACGTATTTCCTGTATACCAACATTTATTAATGCTACCAATATTACTCCGCAGTACAGCAATAATGGATATTTTTTGTTTCTTGGCAGAATGGCTCATCAAAAGGGAGTTATTTATGCTATTGAATCTATGAAATATTTGAAGGACAGTAATTGTGTTTTGAAGATTACTGGAGAAATTACGGATTCGGAAGAAGATCAAAAAATCTGGCGATATATAAAAGAGAATAGATTGGAAAAGAAAATTATTTTTACTGGATTCGTTAAAGGAGAAAAATTGGAAAATCTAATAAAAAATGCAATATGTATTGTTTGTCCAGCAATATGGTATGAAAACATGCCGAATACAGTAATAGAATCGTATGCATATGGAAAGCCGGTTGTTGCATCTCGCATTGGAAGTCTGTCCGAGATTGTTGATGATGGGGAAACAGGGTTTTTGTTTGAAATGAAAAATTCTCGTATATTGGCAGAAAAACTTAAATATTTTATAGATGATCCGAATCTTGCATGTATTATGGGACAAAATGCAAGAAAGAAATGTGAAAAAGAATATAGTGAAAGACGTCATTTTCATGAATTGATACCTGTTTTACTAGACAAGTAGTAGTGATATGGAGGATTAGCAGATGAATTATTATGGTGAGGAATTTACAAGAGGGAAAATAGCAAAAATGAATTTTCGGATATGCCTTACACAGATTTCGCCTAAAATCAATTCTGCTGTAAATTATGTTATGGCCAAAAAAAAGTTCCCTCATTTAAATAAGCCTAAAACTTTAGACGAAAAACTAATGTGGTTAAAACTTTATTACTATGCTAATGATTTTAGTGTGAAAAAATGCGCAGATAAATATGAAGTCAGGAAGTATCTATCTCAAAAGGGCTACGAAGGTTTACTTAATGAACTTTTGTTTGTAGTAGATCGAGTTGAAGATATTCCATGGGATACGCTTCCGGCTCAATTTGCAATAAAATGGTCGTTTGGCTCTGGATTTAATATTATTTGTTCGGATAAAAAAACTTTTGATAGAGATAAAGCTATCCGAAAACTCAAATGGTGGGGGAATATTCCGTATTGGAAAATGTATTCTGAAAAGCAGTATAAAGATATTCATCCTCGAATTATCGGAGAAAAATTTCTTGAGAATAAAAATGGTGGATTACCTGTAGATTATAAATTTTATTGCTTTAATGGGCAGCCAAAATGTGTAATGATCTGTACAGAGAGAGAAACCGGCGTACCTAAATTTTATTTTTTTGATCGTTGTTGGAATTTATTACGATTGAATAGATGGGGAAAGATTGCTCCAAAAGACTTTACAGTAAAAAAGCCAGAATGCATAGACAAAATGTTTGATTTGGCAGAAGTGCTTTCTAAGCCATTTCCTTTTGTCAGATTAGATTTATATGATAACGATGGGAAAATAATTTTTGGAGAATTCACTTTTGCTCCTTCTGGTGGAGCAGATCCTAATCGTCTGCCGCAGACAGATCAATTTTTTGGCGACTGTTTGGATTTATCAAATATAAAGAAAAATAATTAAAGAGAGGATTCATAAAACACAATGGAGAGAATGGGATTTTTAATAAGTAGAAAAAATAATGAAAAAAGACGAGCATTGCTACCGAAGGATCTCCCTAAAATTGATCATATTAATCAATTATACTTTGAGAAAGGATATGGAGAATCTATTGGAATATCAGATGACGAATACATAGAAAAAGGAGCTAGTATTTTATCCAGAAAAGAGATCTTAGATTGTGAAATACTTGTTGATGTAAAACTTGGGGATGGTGATTATATTGAGAATCTTTCTCCGGGGAAATTGTTGGTCGGATGGGCTCATGCCGTTCAAGGCTTAGATTTTACTACGTCGGCACTTGCTGGAAAACATACTGTTTTAGCGTGGGAGGAGATTTTTGAAGGAGGACGATATCTGTTTTACAGAAACCGAGAAATTGCAGGGGAGGCGGCAATTATTCAAAGTTTCAGATACTGTGGCAAAATGCCTTATGATACAAAAGTGGCAATTATTGGAAATGGTCAAACTGCAAGAGGCGCTTTAAGAGTTTTATATGGACTAGGTGCTACAGTAGATGTTTATAATCGCAGTTTGGAATCTCTATTTAAACAAAAAATGTTTGAATATGATGTAATTGTTAATTGTGTACTCTGGGATACAAATAGAACAGATAGATTGATTTATAGAGAAGATCTTAAAAAATTTAGACCGGGAACAATGATTATAGATATTAGTTGCAATCACGGCCTCGAAATTGAAACTACACATCCGACGACAATAGATGATCCTGTTTATATCGTAGATGGAGTAATTCATTATGCCGTAGATAATACACCGGCAATGTTTCCGTTAACTGTTACAAATCACTTGAGTGAAAAATTTTCTAATTTTGTTGATAAAATTATAAATAATGATTTTAGTAAAGAACTTCAGAAAGCAATTGTAATAAGTGACGGAGCCATTATTGATCCTAATATTGTAGCCTATCGAAAAAGATTTGGATTGTAAAAGACTGTACGAGATTGGAGTTAAGATGCTAATTAAAGTGAGAAAACCTAAAGCAGTTATTCGTGTAGAATGGTTGCTGGACATTTCAATGATATTATATATAACATCCAGTACCTGGATTTCCGCTCTTGATTTTCTCCCAATATCAAGTGTATGGATTATGTCTGCAATAATATATGGGCTACTGATTTCATATTGTATTTTGAAAAAAGAACTGCCTTCATGGCAAGCTGTTACGATTATTCTAATCAGTGTTATTTTATTTTCATATGCTTATTTTAGTCATCCGGAAAATAGATTTTATTTTACTCGAGAAACTTATGGATTATCCAGAGTATTTCGTCCAGATCGAGCAATTTATTTTGTTATATTTATTTCTTTATATAGGAAAAAACCTCAGAAATTATTGAATACATTATGGATAAGTTCTATATTACTTTGTTTTTTTGGTGGCATAGAATTTTTACAGGCCATAACCAGAGGATATTGGCTCGAATATGATTATTCAGGTCAAATTACACACTTTTCATACAGTTTGTCTTTTGGCTATAGAATGATTTTGCCATGCCTGATCTTTATTTATAATTATATAAAAAATAGAAATACCCTAAGTTTAATATTATCAATAGTAGTTTTTGGAATGATATTTATTGGAGGATCAAGAGGACAGCTTGTCTGTATAGCAGCCTTTATTTGCCTGATATTATTTAGATTTTATAGTCAAAGTAACAATATTCATAAATGTGTTATTATTTTGTGTTTGTTTATATTCTTCATAATAATTTCATTTATAGGGGTACAAAATATTTTAAATATAATTGGTAATATACTGGAGAGTATGGGAATCTCTTCTCGAACACTGGACTCTTTATTAACCAGAAATTTTACGGATGATAATTCGAGATTTCTTATTTGGGGACGGGCAATAAACGCTATAAAAAACGGAGGATTTTTTGGATATGGGGTTTACGGCGATCGCCCTATAATTAGTTCAATGCATTATGCAGGTTATTGCCATAATATTTTTTTGGAATTAATGGTTAACTTTGGTGCTGTTATAGGCTTATTATTAAGCGGCATTATTGTTTGCAGAAGTATATATATAATAACAATAAAAGAAGATAATATTTGGATTGATCTTTTTACTATAATGTTTGCAATATCTGTTCAATTATTAATATCCATGTCATTTTGGTATGTTATGGGTTTTTGGGGAGCTGTTGAATGTAGCCATTATTGTAAAAAAGAAAAAGATTAAAAATCTTTTATCAAAGAGGGAATTATAATGAGTATCGATGGAAAAATTGTAGCAAAGTCCGGTATCTGGTATGCAATAAGTAATATTTTGGTAAAAGCAACAGCTTTTTTGACTACTCCTTTATTTACAAGACTGCTAACACAGGAGCAGTATGGAGAATACAGCAATATTGCATCATGGGTGACTATTTTGACAGTTTTAACAGGATTTGATGCTTATACAACAGTGATACGGTCAAAACATGATTTTGATTCTAATATGGATACGTATGTTTCTTCTGTATATATTATGAATATTACAGTTACGGTCATAGTTTTTGGGTTAATTTATGCTTTTTGGAATTTAGTTAGTCCTGTTTTTGCTATTGGGAAAAAATATTTTCCTATAATTTTTCTTTATTTATTAGTATTGCCTGCCTATAATCTTTTTATGACTAAACAAAGGGCATATTATAAGTATAAATTATTCGCTACATTTACTATTATCACTACTCTGCTGTCAGCAGCAGTATCAGTAATACTTGTTCTAAAAATGGATGATAGATTGAGTGGCCGAGTGATAGGTCAATATCTTCCACCATCTATATTTTACATATTAATCGCATTCTTTATTTTAGCAAAAGGTCATAAAGTAAAAAAAGAATATGTAACATATGCTGCTGTTATCAGCCTTCCATTAGTTCCACATTTGTTATCTCTGAACATTTTGAGTTCGAGTGCTCGTATTTTATTGAAACAAATGTGCAGCGCTGAAATGGCTGCATTATATAGTGTTGATTATAATTGTGTACAGATAATCACAATACTATTTGATTCGGTCAATAAAGCATGGGCTCCATGGTTAATGGATGCACTACACACGAAAGAATATAAACAGACCCAAAAAATAGGTAATATATATTTTGGCGTTATGATATTTCTATGTCTTGGAATATTACTGATTGGTCCTGAAATTATTTTGATTTTAGGTGGAGACAATTATAAGGAAGCAATATGGGCATTACCTCCGCTTTTGATTGCATGTGTTTTTCAAGTGGCATATACGATGTATGTTAATGTTGAATTTTATATGAAGAAAACCATATCTGTTGCAATTGCAACCGGAATTGCTGCTGTTGTAAATCTTATACTGAATTTTATTTTTATTCCTAGATTTGGTTTTATTGCCGCTTCATTTAATACTTTATTTAGCTATATAGTTTTATATTTAGCTCATTACATATATCTTCACAAAATAAAAATGGCTTTTGTTTTTAAGATTAAAATAATTAATCTGGGACTGATACTTATGATTTGCATAATGACGTTAATATATTTAATATACATATTTAATATTATACGTTGGGGATTATGTTTGATATATGCAATAATGATACTCTGTTTTATTTTTAAATATAAAACAGAATTAATAAATATCATTTTTAAATAATGATTACAGTGTAAGTGAATATTATATGACATCATTTTAGAAAGGATATCTTAATGATTTATATTTCTAATATTGAGAAAATATTTTCCAAAAAAAAAGTTCGTTTAAAGGCAGATTTAAACATAAGTTCTGCCACTGCAAAAAAATGGTATGAGGCATCTCAAAGTGCAATGCAATACAAAGACTCTTCATTTATCACCACAGATTATCTTGAACATATATCTGATATAAAACAGATATGGTTTGAAACAGATATCAGTTATGAAAAAGGAGTCTGCAGTGATCGTGGCGATGCATTTATTGTTGCAATGCTGTTTTATGCGATGATAACAGAAGAAGATATTATCTGCGATGCACCTGTTTCAAGTAAGTTGCTTTTTCATCTGAACGATTATTTAATACCATTATTAAGTTTTCAATCTGGGACGCGCAAGATTACTATACAGGCGCCTACTATTGGGAAGTCGGATGTAACTTCAACGGCGGTGGGAACAGGAATGTCATGTGGGATTGATTCTATGGCATCATTGTATGAATACAGTCAGAAAAATATTCCTGAAGAATATAGACTTACACATTTAACTTTTTTTAATGTTGGTGCAGATAAAGCCTATGTTCCAAAACATAAAAAATGGAGTGAATTAAATCAAATCTTAGAACCTTTTAATAGAACAATGGAAGAAAAGAGAAAAAAGGCGGAAAAAATTGCGAATGAATTGTTATTAGGTTTTATTTTCGTGGACTCAAATCAAACTCTCATTTATCAGGGATTATTTGAAGAATCACATTTATATCGATCTATGTCAGCAGTGTTGTTTCTACAAAATCTTTTCTCTGTATATTATTTATCTTCTACTGGATGTTTGCTTGATGATTTTCAACCAAAACTTCGAATTGATCCTGGTCACTATGAAGTTGGAATGGTTCCTTATTTAAGTACAGAAAACATTCAATTTGAGTGTGGAAGTAAGGCTTATAACAGAGTTGAAAAAATGCGTATGATTCAAAATGATTCGATAACGCAAAGATATTTGAATGTTTGCAGTGATATTTCTCCATGTTACCATTGTACAAAAGATTTTCGAATGATTATTATTTTTGATATTTTAGACTGTGAAGAAAAGTTTAAACATATTTACGATATAGAAAAAAATCATCGAGTAAGATGGAAAGCGTATAACTGGTTACTTAAATCATATAGATATGATGTTTCTGCAAAAGTTTTATGGAATTATGTCAAAGAACAAAACATAAGAATACCGTTAAGATCATATATAAAATATTACATATGGTTAATTCTTAAATTTTTAAAATTACGTAGTTGAAAATGTAATGATATTGTCACGAGTATTATAGCATAAGACGAGAAAAGAAAGAATTCTATGTCTCTTTGAGAATAAAATGTCCCATTAGATAAGATAAATAAATAATCAGAAATATTGACATAACGATAACATTAACCGCTTATTCAGCGGAGAAAGGACTGACAATGGATTACATCACAGATATGCATACACATATTTTATATGGTGTGGACGACGGCGCCCGCAGTTTGAAGGATTCCATCCGCCTGATTATGGTGGAACGCAGACAGGGTGTTAAAAGGATTTTCCTGACACCGCACTATGGACCCAAGTTCGGATATCCGGATCGTGAACTTCTGGAAACGAGATTCCGGGAGATACAGCAGGAGACAAAGAAATATTATCCCAATATCCGGTTGTATCTGGGAAGCGAACTATATTATCAGAGGAATACGATACAGGATTTAAAAGAAGGAAGAGCCCTTACCATGGCAGGCAGTAAATATATATTAGTTGAGTTTGGAACAGGAGATTCCTATTCTTCTATTTTCAAAGCGGTGCAGGATACGATTTACGCCGGATATCTGCCAATCATTGCACATGTGGAACGGTACGAGGCAGTTTTGAATCAAATGGAGAGAGCCAGGGAACTTGTGAAAGCAGGGGCGTATCTTCAAATAAATGCGGAGAGCTTTACCGGAACGATATTTAACAGAAGAACTGCGTTTTGCATGAAACTTTTGAAAGCCGGTTTAGTTTGTTTTGTTGCCAGTGACTGTCATGATCTGAGCAGACGCTGCCCGAATATGCGGGAAGGAATGGAAGCCATTCATAAGAAAATGGCCGGCTATTCTTTTGAACAGAACATAGATAAAGTAATTGAAGGGAAGTACATATAAGGAGAACAATTATGCACGAGTTAGAAAATGATGAAATTGAAATCGATTTGAGAGAGTTGTTTGAGGTACTGAAGAGTAAGATCCTGGTCATTCTGGCAACGACAGTTATATTTATCGCGGTTTCTGCCGGAGTCACAAGGTTCATGATTACGCCAATGTATTCTTCTACGGCGCAGCTGTATGTGATATCCAGTACAGATCTGTCACAATTGACAAATCTGACAATGGGAACTCAGCTTACCCAGGACTATATGGAAATCGTGACAACAAGAGGTGTCGTCAATAAAGTGATTGATAATCTGGGACTTGATTTAGACTATGAGGAAATGCTGGACAAGATTGCCGTTGAAAATCCTGCGGACACGCGGATTATGGAAATCAGCGTCAGTGATCCGGATCCTGAAGAAGCCATGGAAATCACGCAGGAACTTGCAGAAGTGACAGCGGATACGGTATCGTCCAAAATGGATGTAAAAGCGCCGACGATTATCGAGGATGCTTATCTGGCAGATGAACCTGACAGCCCGAGTATGTTAAGAAATGTTGCCATCGGCGGTCTTCTTGGACTCATATTATCTGCAGGAGTATTTATCATACAGTTTATTATGAATGACACCATTCGAAGAGAAGATGATATTGAGAAGTATCTCGGAATTAATACCCTGGCAAAACTGCCGCTGGCAAGCGGAGAGAAGAAACGTACGAAGAAGGTTAGGAGGGTGCAGTAATGATGGCAATGAAAAAGATAAAAATGCAGCTGCCGGAGATGTCTGATTATTTAATGGCAGAAGGACTCAATCAGTTAAAAACAAATCTGGCATTTTCCGGAGATGGAATACAAATGATTACAGTGACCAGCAGTGTGCCGAATGAAGGAAAAAGTTCAGTGGCATTTAATCTGGCAAGAACGATGGCAGAGAATGGAAAGAAAATTTTGCTGGTGGACTGTGATTTAAGAAAATCGGTTATGGCGGCGAAATATCGTATGGAGGGAATTGACAAAGGATTCAGTCATTATCTCACAGGACAGGCTGGAGAAGGAGAGGTTATTTATGAGACGGATCTGGAAGGATTTTACATAACAGTGGCCGGCCCTTTGTCTCCGGACCCTACGAGCCTGCTGAATTCGGAATTGTTTGATAAATTTATGAAAAGGATGCGCAGCTGGTTTGATTTTGTAATCGTGGACGCACCGCCGCTGGGGCTGGTCATTGATGCAGTTATTATCGGCCAGCATACGGATGGTACTGTTGTGGTCATCGAACAGGGCGTGATCAAACGCCGGATTATTCAGGATGTTGTGAATCAGTTAAAGAAAGGCAATATCCGTATTCTTGGCGCAGTGCTGAATAAAGTAGATGAAAGAACCGGAGTATACGGAAATTATAAATATGGATACGGCTATTATGGAGAAGAAAAAACGAAAACAATAAGAGACAGACTTAAAATAAGAGGAGGCGGATCCGGTGGAAGGAAAAAGAAATAAAAAGAAAATCATCGGTATTATTTTAGCTTTGGCAATTGTTGCATTGGCAGCAGTTATCGTAAAAATACTGTTCTTTTCCGAAAATAAGGAGGCGCAGGAAAAAGAAGATGCCATGAATGCGGCAGCGTCTACGGAACAATATGAGGAACAGACAGAAGGCTCTGAGACGTTTGTAATTTTTGGTGTGGATTCCCGCTCAGGAGATCTTGGTAAGGGAACCCGGTCCGATTCCATTATGGTAGCAAATGTCGATCATGAAACAAAAGAAATAAAAGTGGCGTCTATTTACCGCGATACCTATGTAGATATTGACGGTCATGGTTTAGATAAAATCACACATGCGCATGCTTATGGCGGCCCTGTTTTTGCCATGGATACGGTGAATCGAAATTTTGACTTAAATATTGAGAAATATATTACTGTGAACTTTGGAAACGTAGCGGAAGTAATTGATGATATTGGTGGAATCGAACTGGATATTACATCAGAAGAGCTGCGGTATATTAATAAATATATTGATGAAATCAATAAAGTAGAAAACACAAATTCCAGTCATATCAGTAACACCGGAACGCAGAAAGTGGATGGTGTCCAGGCGGTTGCTTATTCACGGATCCGATATACGGCCGGCGGAGATTACAAGCGTGCAGAGCGGCAGAGAACGGTTCTGCTGAAAATGTTTGAAGCGGCAAAGCAGCAAAATACAGTAAAACTTCTGGGAATCGCCAAAGATATGATGGATAAAATCGGAACCAATTATTCTTCCGGAGAAGTCATAGAAATTTTGTCATATCTTGCAAAATATAACATGGAAGAAACGAAGGGCTTTCCGAATAAATTGTGGGGCGGTACTATTGAAGGAACATGGTATGCAGTACCGGTCACACTGGAGAGCAATGCCCAGGCGCTGCACAATTATCTTTTTAACGATAAAAAATATGAGCCGTCTGATAAGGTAAAAGAAATCAGTGAAGAAATTAAAAAAGTGGCGTCCACACCGAACGAAGAACTGGAGTAATTCCATAAATCTCCTTCTTGACATTTCCCTCAAAGCACAGTATGATTAAATCGTAAGTAGTAAGTAATAAGTAGTAAGCAGTATGTGCTGAGAGGGAGGTCCCTATGAAAGATTTATCCATTACACAGGAATATCTTGTTTGTGCATTGAATGATAAAGGCAGGCTTTCCAGTTATAATCTGAATCTGTCAGCCTGCTTTGTGGGAGCCGGATTGATGGAGCTTCAACTGGAAGGCTGTATTTCCATGGATCAGAAGACAATAAAAGTTCTGAAAGAACTGCCGGAAGAGATGGCGTATTTAAAGCCTCTCTATGAAGAAATCCATGCAGAGAAAGTGGTTAAGATTGAGAAAGTCATCGATAATTATATGATTACATTTACCGACAAGGCAATGAAGGCGCTGGTTCATTCTGTAAAAGATTCTCTGAAGGAGAGCGGCATGATGACGCAGGTGCAGGTAGGCCTGATCAATAAGAAAGAGGAGTATGCTCCGTCCAAAGAAGCCCGCACTGCGGTGGTTGAGAAAATCCGGGCGGAACTTCTGGAAGACGGTGAGATTACGGAGGATGTTGTGATTCTGACGGCTCTGCTGGATAAGGCCAATTGTCTCAAAGAATATTTCTCAAAATTTGAGCAGAAAGAGCTGAAAAACAGAATGCAGGAAATCCGGGAGAGCAGCTGGGGCCAGGAAATAAAAGAGATGACAGAACATATAGAGATACTGATTGCGTGTATCATTGCGACAGGAGTGGCAGCGCATTAAGTGTGAAGGGAGATTTTTTCTATGTCCAGACGAAGGAGCATGGAAGTGATTGAGGCATCAGAGTACGTAACGATCGGTGAATTAGTACGGCTGACCAATGTAAGGTACAGTACTCTGAAATTTTATACAGAAGAAGGAATCCTCCCCTTTGAACAGGCGGAGGAAAATATGACAAGACGGTACAGGAGAGAGGAAAGCGTAGAGCGGATTTCCTATATTATGAAGCTGAGGAGTGAGAAGAAAACCATTCCGGAAATAAAGGAGATACTGAAAGAAGGATCTGATCTGTAAAGGTTGGATCCTTCTTTATTTGATCAGAAGATTTTAAGAAAAAGCAGGTAATTAACATATCAGCAACAAAACGGGAATAAAACAGCAACAAAATAAGAATAGGATTCATAAATGTAGTCAGAAGAAAAGAAGAAAGAAATGGAGTGTTGCAATATGGCAAAATCAAAATTAGTAAAAGCAAATCAGAAAATCGCAGATAAAGTAGTCGGAGGATACAAAAAGATTGAAAACGGCGCAGTCGGCGGATATAAGAAAATTGAAGAAAGTGTCGTAGGAAAATATAAAGAAATCGAAGATTCCTTCGTGGATCAGTTTTTGACAAAAGACGGCGAAACGATTGAAGAAGCAAAAATGAGACTGAAGGAAGAACAGGAGCAGCGCAGAGAGCAGAGAGAAAAGAACATAAAGGAAGCCGGATACCATCACAAAAAATGATATCCGGCTATATGAAAAAAATGAATAGAGTCAAAATGATTTAAATCAGGTGATGATCCAGACAGTAATGATAAATGCCTTCCTCAGCAGTAGAACCACAGACGACATCGGCAGCCTGCTTCACATTCTCTGTGGCATTGCCCATGGCAACGCCGGTGCCCACAGCTTCCAGCATTTCAATATCATTGGAACCGTCACCAAAAGCAATGGCCTGATCTCTGGTCAGTCCATAGTAAGAAAGAATCTTTCCTACGCCCATACCTTTACCGCCATTGGAAGGGATGATATCGGCGGCACGGTCCCACCAGGCTGTTACTTTTGCCCCTGGTGCATTTTTTACAAGCAGATCATGATCTGCTGCGCGGCACCCCACCATAATCTGATAAATCTCATCCTGTGCCAGTGCTTCAAAATCATCGGCAATGTCAATCGTCTGTTTGGAAATTGCAAAATATTCGGTCAGGTCATCATCTATACCATTGGCGCCGATTTGTCTGGTGCCGGCCAGAGCGACAGGACGGCCGATTGTTTTTGCATTGGTGATAATCTGCTGTACATCAGAGGATGGAATCGGATTGCTCAAAATAATGTTATCTTTTGTGAAACAATATGAAGCATTAAAAGTTAAAAAAGCATCAAATTCGATTCCAGGGAAATGAGGTACGCTGGCCGGAGGTCTTCCGGTAGCAATGCAAAGAATAATATCATTTTCTTTCAGACGGATCAGACAATCCAGCATCTGATCTGAAATGTTTTTCCGGTTCATATCGATCAGAGTGCCATCAATATCAAAAAAGGCAATTTTAATATCCTTCTCATTCTGCAAATTCATAGTGTTCTCCTGTAAGGTTTGTGGACTTCGAATCCCGTCTACTATTATAGCATGATTTTAATAATTTAGAAACAAAAGAATCATAATATGGAAACAAATCAGAAGTAGATAAAAGTGGAAAAGGACAAAGAAAATGAAAATATGGTATGATGAAAATGTGGAGAAGAAGAAATTCGAAAAAAGGCAGAGCAAAAGAGATGTGGATTTGGAAGACCGGGCATATATTTACGGTGACTGCAGTCTCCTGGAACTGGTATGGAATAATCTGATTTCCAATGCCATTAAATTTACGGATCAGGGCGGCAGGATTTCCATCTGTCAGGAATCAGAGGAGGACTATGTCAGGATTTCAGTCAGAGATACCGGCTGTGGAATGGATGAAAATCTTCCGGCATTTTATGAGAAGAAAAAGCCAGGCAAAGAAACGAAGACAGTCATCCGAATGAAACGGAATCGGAAGATTGTTAACAAGATGGAACTGACAAGGCTTCAGAGAAACTTTGAAGCCTGTATCGAGGAAATTGCGTCTTTGGAAAAATCCAAAACTTCGGCCGCGACGGTGTATGCGCTGATCGTCGCGCTGATCGGAACTGCATTTATGGCAGGATCAACATTTGCAGTGACGGCACAGACTCCTCAGATTCTGCTGTGCATTCTTCTGGCAGTGCCGGGATTTATCGGATGGATTCTGCCGGTTTTTGTCTACCGGAGAACCGTCAGAAAGAAAACGAAGGAACTGAATCCTTTGATTGAAGAAAAGTATGACGAGATATATGAACTCTGTGAGAAGGGAAGCAAGCTTCTGTATTAAGATAAAAGTTTATCATTTACATATAGATTGTTCTATGCTAAGATATGGGCAGTATTAAAAGGAAGGGAGATGGCTTGATGACGTCTATTTGCTAAGAAAAGGACAATAAATTTGATGACTCATTGATTTTATGGTGGGGTGTTTTTGTTGTACTTATTTTGCAGATAGATGCACAGGGCTGATCTTTTCAGGCGCAGACGCGTCTGGTAATTTTGTGTGCTTTTCTGCCATTTGCGGGGCAGAAGATATGTGAGATATGGATGCGGACAGTTCATCGGAACTGTCCGTTTTTTTATCTAACAGGAAATTGCTTCCTGTGAGGTAAAAAACGCTACGCGAGGATCGCACTGCGGCGGAAAGGAAGATGCCGCAGGAAGTGGATGCCTGATTCCGCCATAAAAGAAAAAATTGTCCTTTTGAATTGATGAAGATCAGACAGAAAGATACCAAAAGAAAGGATAATTACAATGTTGAAAAAAGAAAAATGGAAATTACAATTTACGATGATCGCGCTGGGACAGGCGGTTTCCATGCTGGGAAGCCATGGCGTGCAGTTTGCGCTGATCTGGTGGCTTGCCGAGAAAACATCATCACCGCTGATGCTGGGAATATCGGGACTTGTGGCTTACCTGCCCATGTCGCTGCTGAGTCCGCTGGCGGGAATTATGGCAGACCGGCTGAACCGCAAAGCGATTTCCATCGTTTCCGATATGGGAATGGGAATCACTGCGGTGCTGTATGCGTTTTTACTGTCGATGTTTGACCTGCCGGTATGGACGGTATTCGTGATGCTGTGTGTCAGAGGAATCGGAAGTACGTTTCAGCAGCCGGCGATTCAGTCTATCATACCGCAGCTGGTACCGGAAGATCAGCTGATAAAAACCAACGGATGGATGCAGCTGCTGAATGCGGGAGCATTTCTGTTCGGACCGGTGATCGGAGCTTCACTGTATGCCATATTTCCGATGTCCGTTGTTCTGCTGAGTGATGTTGTCGGAGCTGTCTTTGCCAGCGCTGCACTGGCCGTGGTAAAGATTCCGAAGCTGGAACGGAAAGAAACGAAGAAATCCGGAATGCTGGAAGAATTCAAAGAAGGAGTCCAGATTTTCAGAGAGGATAAAAAACTGCTGTATCTGGTAACTGCAGAGGCGTTCTGTATGTTTTTCTATGCGCCGCTGTCTTCCTTCTACCCGCTGATGACCAGCGATTATTTTGACTTATCCGCTATGTACGGCAGCGCGGTTGAGCTTGCATTTGCCGTGGGGATGATGGCATCATCGCTGTTATTTTCCAGCGTATTAAAGATAAAAAGAAAGATCAGAACGTCCTTCATCGGATTGTTCGGTATGGGAATCATGTCTGCTGTGTGTGGTCTGGTTCCGCCAGTGATGATTGGATGGGCTGCGTTTGCATTGTGCTGCACAGGACTGGGGACATTTGGAAATATACACATGATTCCGCTGACGGCTTATATTCAGGAAACAGCAGCTCCGGAAAAAATGGGACGGGCGTTTTCTGTTCTGACACTGATTTCATCGGTGACCATGCCGGTGGGACTGTTATTCAGCAGTCCAATCGCAGAGAAGACAGGCGTGGACCGCTGGTTTTTCATTTCGGGAGCTGCGATCGTGATCATCACGGCAGTCATTTTGTGCCGGTACCGCATGAAATATAGAAAGAGGAGATAAATATAAGAGAAAAACAAGCCATCAGAGGTGTATCATTTACTTCAGATGGCCTGTTGTATATCAGAGAAATAATTTTCATTTTTCCCAGCGCAGCAGAAGCGCAGAATTAGCGATGACCAGGACAGATCCCGCATTATGGACCAGGGCTCCGACGACCGGATTCAGGATTCCTGTAATTGCCAGAACAATGGCGATAAAATTCAGGGTCATGGAGAAAGTGAGATTAC
>ERZ1643246.1070-NODE-1070-length-31203-cov-7.170701_pt1 | contig 31203 bp, 29 predicted proteins | sample MGYA00579265_ERZ1643246 | MGnify/ENA primary metagenome ERZ1643246 (study PRJEB29033, sample SAMEA4952261) | chicken gut metagenome | biome: Broiler Chicken; feature: Gastrointestinal Tract; material: Caecum | place: Ireland | collected 2018 | study: Broiler...
AAAAACTGCCATTTCGTAACCTCCTCCTTTTTTCCGCCGACATGTCAGCGGAAAATTTCTCAACCTTTTATTAAAATGTGATATTACATATCTTATAATAAATGAGCGAAAAAATATATATTATAGAAAACATTATTTGTTATATTTTTATGTGTTCTATAATATATCCTTGAATATACTGCTCCGTTTTTCATTTATCCGCCTCACCGCATATAATGATGAAACTTCCACGCCATGTAATATACTGCCGTCTCCGACGGCTGCCGGATATCTTTCCCTGTTTCATCCGCCATTTTCTTCAACTTGTACTGTACGGTGTTTTTGTGGATGTACATTTTTTCTGCCATTTTTGCAATGGAACCCTCACAGGAAAAATACATTTCTGTCAATTTAATATATTCCTCCAGCTGTCTTTTTCCCATATTTCCAAACAATTTATGTATGTAATCTTCCATGGTATTGTAAGAGATTTCATTGAGAAAAAGTTCCATGTCCAGTTCATCATAACTCACAATGCCGCTGCCGGCTGCCTGTGCCTGCGCCGCTGCTTTTTCCGCCTCATATACGCGGCGCCGCATGGACGAATGTTTTTCCCGGCCGCTGTCATATCCCACCGCAAGTTTTCTTCCATATTTTTTCTCAATCAGACAGCAGATTTTCTCCGCCGCTGCTGTCACATGCGCAGTGGCACACCAGGGGAGAATGCAGATCTGCCGGGCCGGTTCTCTTAAATACAGCATCTTCCGGCGTTCCGCTTCATGGCGTATGGACGCCTCCATCTGCTCCAGCAGGCGCTGTCCTTCAAAAGTATCCGACAGTTCCTGATACTCTTTAAACAGAAGAATCATCACCCGGTAAGATTTTGTGACATCAATCCCCATTTTAGCCGCCCGTTTCTGAAAATCCATACTCTGGGAAATTCCCGGATTATCCAGCCATTCCTCCAGCAGATAATATCTCTGCCGCCTTTCATAACGTTTCGCATCCTTCTGAATACTGTCAGCAATAAGGATTTCTGTCATGCGCCGCACAATATTACCGTAACCATATACCCTCTCCCGGTCTCCGGTAATTCCCACTACCCCCACCACGTTACCTTCCACGATCAAAGGCAGATTGATCCCTTTCTTCGTCATGGCATTTTCCATCTCTCTGGTGATATAAAGTTCCGGAAGATGATTTTTTATAATACGTCTCGCTCCTTCATGCAGATTGCCAATTCTGGCCGCATCTGTACTGGCTATGATATATCCCCGCTCATCCATGAGATTGATGTGTTCACCAATCTCTCTTCCGATTTCCTCCACAATCTCCTGTGCCGTCTCTCTGGAAATGTACATGTTCGTCCTCCCGTCTCATATCTTCCTTCCCGATCCATTTGCTTTTCCCTGTATACTTTCATCAGAGCATTTTTGTTTTTTATTATAGCATCTTTATTCCACCTTGACACCGTTTCCTCCCCATGATATATTCTGTACAAGCAATGAAAAGGGAGTAGCGAAACGTTTCTATGAAGCGGGTTTGAGATCGTCTGTCCGATGCCGGGAGGCATCCGTATCAAATGAGAAAGCAAGACTTTTATTGTGGCTAAGGTCATGATAGGGGTCTTTTTTCGTATCTGACACCTGACGACAAACCAGACAGCACTTTTCATCGCTGTATCCTTATCAGCCAGAGCCCAAAGGGTCGCTTACAGGAAAGAGAGGATATCTTTATGAGTAATGAATTAATGAGAAAAGAAGTACGGGAAGCCGTACAGGCGGGTGAGCGCGCGCTGCAAAGCTTGTACGCCGCGAGAGAACAATTAAACAGCGCAAAAAACTGGGGACTTTTTGATATATTTGGCGGCGGTTTTTTCGCCAGCATGATCAAACACTCTAAACTTGACGGAGCTTCCGCTTCACTGGAGGAAGCCAGATATCATCTGCAGATTTTTCAGCGGGAGCTCTCCGATGTCTGCATTCCGCAGGAATTACATATCAACGTCAATGGTTTTCTTTCTTTTGCAGATTTTTTCCTTGACGGTCTCATCGCCGACTATCTGGTACAGAGCCGCATCAACGACGCCAGGGAACAGGTGGACGACGCCATCGAAAGAGTGGAAATGCTCCTTGGCGATTTAAAATCATATATCTGATAATCCCATGTACATTCCGGGAATCTTCCCGGGATATGGGATTACGGACACAGGCTCGGCTTAAACCGGGCCTGTTTCATTTTCTCTTGTAATTAGTACGAAAACATACTATTATAGTACTGTTTCATATTTTCCATTTGATCAGCAACAGCAGGGAGGGATTCTATGCACAAGGAAAAAGAGCTGCTTCGAAATTTTTATTCTTCATGGGCGCAGAGTGTTTCTCTGTATACCAGATGGGCGGATCACTACAACATCAGTTATCCGGTCTTAATGACACTCTATGCTCTGTACAGCCGGGGCAGCTTGACCCAAAAAAATATCAGCGAATTCTTTGGTCTGCCCAAACAGACCGTTCATTCTTCTGTCCGGTATCTGGAGAAGCGAGACTACATTTCTCTTACTCCCGGCACGAGGGACCGGCGGGAGAAGATCATTTTTCTCACAGAAGAAGGACGAGCCTATGCCGGTGAACTCCTCACACCGCTTTTTGAAGCAGAAGAAAATATCTGCCGTACCATCGGCATCGAACGCCTCGAAGAGATGATCAATACCAATGACCTTTATAATCTTCTTTTCGAAAAAGAAATGAAACGGAGGATAAAACATCATGACTAATATTTTTTCATCTGCCGTGAAATCGTCCCGGTCATCAAATTATAGACTTTTCTTTCATTTTGTTGTTCCATCCATCCTGGCCTTTGCCCTCTCCGGAGTGTACGCCATTGTGGATGGCTTCTTTGTAGGAAACAGCATCGGAGATATCGGTATCTCCACCATCAATGTAGCTTACCCCATCGTCGCTTTGATTCTGGCCGTGGGCACAGGCATCGGCATGGGCGGCGCCGTTTACTTCTCCATCTTCCGGGCAGAAGGCAAACCAAAAGAGGCCAGAGAGTTTGTGGCAGGAACCCTTTGGCTTCTTCTGGTCTCCAGCGTTATTATGACAGCGCTGGCGCTCATTTTTGCCACGCCGCTCCTGAAACTCCTTGGCGCTCAGGGAGAACTTCTTTCTCTCGGAGAAAAATACATCTTTGTCATGGCTCTGGGCTCCGTCCTGCAGATTGTAGGAACCGGACTGATTCCGATGATCCGTAATAACAATGGCGCTATATTTGCCATGATCACCATGTGTTCCGGTTTTCTGACTAACATTTTCCTTGACTATCTTTTTGTCTGGGTATTCAATGGCGGGGTCACCGGCGCCGCCTGGGCCACCATCATCGGAGAAGGCGTCGCTATGATAGGCGGCATCGGATATCTTCTATATAAAAAGCAGATAACCTTCTCCATTTCCTGGAAAGCCATGAAACGGGTGACCAAATCCATCGTTCGCATCGGTCTGGCTCCCTTCGGGCTGGCTCTGACGCCAAACTTTTCCCTGATCCTCATCAACCGGTTCTCTGCTTCTTATGGCGGCGAGGAGGCTATTGCTGTCTATGCCTGCGTATCCTACATCCTCACTATTGTTTATCTGGTGCTGCAGGGTGTCGGTGACGGACTACAGCCGCTGATGAGTCAGTTTTACGGTGCTGGCAAAAAGGAGGATCTGGGGCAGGCAAATCAGTTTGCCTACCTGTTTGCCCTGTTATTGTCCCTTCTAAGCATTGTATTATTATACGTATTCCGCGGAAACATCGGCGTCATCTTCGGAGCCTCCGCTACCGTCACGCAGGAAGTGGCTGATACTTTGATCATTTTCCTCATTGCCATCCCGTTTATCGCCATCAACCGGGTCACCACAGCCAGCTTCTATGCCACAGAAAAAAGTACCTTTGCCTATCTGCTGACCTACATTGAACCGGCAGCAATGCTTGTACTCATGCTCATTCTGCCTCCTTTATTCGGCGGACAAATGATGATCTGGTGGAGCGCCACCTGCGCGAGAATCCTGTCGGCCGTTCTGGCGATCATTTTAAAATGCTTTGCGCAAAAGAACTGATTGATTTGTAATTTATCGTGATTTCATTAAATATTTTGGTTTTATTTCATCTCCCAAAATGGTATAATAATAACGGAAACGATATATGATCCCCATTTAGTCGGAGGTGATTCCATTGGAGAAAGATGCAGTCAAATTAACCAGACAGGTGGCGGCTTCCATGGCCATGGAAGGCATGAACTTAAAAGAGTCTGAATATGATGTTCTGCTTCGCTGCGCCGCCGGAGAACAGTCCATTTCCATGACTATCCAGGAAATGATCGCGAAATATACCGCACACTAGAGGAATGAAGGATTACTATTATGAATTTGAACAGGACAGCATTTACTGCTATCCTGATTCTTTTGTTCTGAAAAACAAACTGAACATTACCGACGGGGACCTGCTGGAGGAGGCAGAACGCAACATTACAGCGTTGCGCATCCTGGCTCTCCGGAAGAATCCCCCGGCAGGCGTCATGGATTTCCGATATCTCCGGCGCCTCCACAAAGAGATTTTCGGTGACATCTACACCTGGGCGGGAGAAGTCCGCAACGTCAACATCAATAAAGGCACCATGTTCTGCAGCCACCTGTTTATCACACAGCAGGCAGAGTACATTTTCGGCCGGCTGAAAAAAGAAAACTATCTGCAAAAATGCAGCGAAGAAGAGATGCCTCTCCGGCTCTCCTACTATCTTTCAGAAATCAACGCGCTGCATCCCTTCCGGGAAGGCAACGGCCGGACCCAGCGCCTCTTCATCGAGATTCTGGCAGAGCGGGCCGGATACGAAGTGGATTTTTCCAATGTAACCGCAGAGGAAATGATCCAGGCCAGCGCCGATTCGTTTCTGATGAAGTACGAGAAGATGGATCGGATTATGTTCAGAATTGTAAAGAAAACACCTCAAAAATAATACCGGGAGCAATTTTGTTAACGCTCCCGGTTTTTTGTATTCTTATGCTTCGATATCTTTTTGTGTATCTTCCTTTAACTCCCTGACCAAGGCAAGGGCTTTATCATTTTCGCCGTTTTCCAGATGTTTCTCAATTTTTTCAATGACTCGTAAAAGTTTTCTGCAAAAGCTGACGAATTCTTTCATATTATCCATTCTCTGCTCCTTTCTCCGGTTTCCCGGGTATTGTCTTGGAAAGACAGATATATTATACTATATTTTTATGATAATTTCAATTTTTAAAATATATTTCATTGCTTATTCTATGTATCTTGCAACACAAGATGTATATATCTATTATAGCAGAAAACATATAGTAATTTATACTAAACAAGTGCAACATTTAAGGTTATTATAAATACTTCTTTTGCCACTCTTCCTCATAAGCAATAGTATTTTCACTAATATCGGTATAGTCAAATTCTACTTTCATTTTTCCATCGGAATAAACTATCATCGACATCACCGACCATCTGTCTTCCTCGTCTAAAGCATTTCTTTCCGGTGCCAAAATTTTATCAATTTCTACAAAAAGTGTAATTAACTGTTTTTTACTAATATCCTTTTGGCTAAAACAATCAATATATCTACCTTCTTTATCAAAAACGTAATACTTCATGCCATAACTTCCCTGAGTGTAACTAATATATAATATTAGTTTTTCCCAGTCTATCGGAAGCTTTTCTTGTACCAAATTAAAGATATTTTGAAAAATTTTATCATTCATAATTAACCCTCCCGTTGATTAGAAAAAATCCTTATGTTTTCTTTCCCCTCAATTGTATACGTTACAATAATTCTATCCGGACGGCCGGAATTCCCCTCATATTCTGGTTCTATCTGTACCTCTACTTTCTTTCCCTCTTTCACTTCTCTAGCTAATTCATTCTCAAAATTTTTATAATCTTTTATGTTAACGCCGGCATCCTGTGCTATCATATTTTCGAGGCCATTAGAACCATCAAATTGATCACCTATTATATGACCTCTCTGATCCCCTTCTCTCTGATCTCCCTTTCCTATATCACTAAGAGAATCCTTTATAGTCAATCTCCCATCATGCTCTTTTAAATGCAAGATTCCTTCTGCTGAAATAATTCGTCCCAACTCATCAGTCTTATATGTATATCCATTAATTTCATATTGAGTATCTGGCAAAAGTTCATTTCCTATACGATATAACTCTCCATTATCATCATAATACTTCATTAATTCAATGACTTCATTTTTCTGTGTTCCTTCTATTTTTTCTGAGCCTATTTCGCTTTTATCCGGCGCAAATAATCTATCATCCAGAATTGTTTCCTTCGTAAAATAATCATTCCAGAACATTTTTGCCTCTTGAAATGACATTCCTTCTTCTGGTTTTATCTGCTTAAACTCATTTATTTCCGATTGAAATTGTTTTACTTCAGATATTTCTGGCTCAACACCAATTTCATTCATTACAAAACCCTCCCTTCTCTTTTATATATTTCTGTAAATTTGCAAAAAATATTAATATATTCGCTATCCCTGTCCACCTGCTCATTTATAATTAATGCCAATATTGAATTTATTTGTTGATTACTGCATTTTTTCATATTCAAATCCAATGAATCTTTTACACAATTTGTCCATTCTTTTATATTATCATATTTACGTGCTTTTTCTATTGCTTTATCTGCATTGGAAAAATCAAATATTAAACTTCCGAATTTTTTTATTCTATTTTCATTGTCTGACTGAATATATTCAAAAAATCTACATTTAATATTTGTACTTAATTTTGAACGAAGAATACATTCCCGTACTTCTGAATAATCAATTTTATCTATATGGTATTTTTCGCTTTTAACGAGCTTTAAAAGAAACTCTTCCAGATTAATATTATGCTTGCTCGTTTTAACTCCTTCAGATTTAATTGTATTTTCAAATTTTTCTTCAAATTTTTCCACTTTACAAAGGACAGGTTCAATCCATCCACTTTGTGAAATTACAGCAACTCCCGTTTCCAATTTTGATATTTCATCAATTTGACTTTCAGAAAGTCCAGACGCTTTTCCCACCAACTCTCTGTCAGAGTAATCCGGTAATTTTAATATAATTTTCGTATTAGTATTGCGTATTACTGACAAATCCAATAATCCAGGCGCCTGATCCGCAATAATAAAACCTTCTCCATAAGTTCTCATTTCTGCAATCGCATTTGCAATCATTTCTACAGATTTTCCGCGCAAATTTGCTCCTTCGGATATCTGTTCTATCGGCGTTTTTCGGAGTAAATTATGGGCTTCTTCTAAAACTGTGATATGCTTTAATTTTACATTTCTTTCACCTGCATCCATCCGATATTCCTGCAATTTTAAAATTAATAAACCCATAATTAACGATTTAGTCTCCATTGACCCCACTCTACTTAAATCTATTATTATATTTTGATCAAATATAGCTGAGTCATGCAAAGAATCTGATTTAAAAATCTGCCCATTTATGCCATTAGTCAAAGCCCTTATTCTAGTTACCAAGGCTCCTGTATAATCACCTTTGTTGTCTGCTGAATACTCACTTCTATCTATCACTGTCTTTATTTCCCTTAAAACATCATTAAAATCAGGAAACAGCTCATTATCATATTTATTGATTGAATATTCTAAATCCCAGCCGGCAGAAATATACGCCCTTTCTATTGCTTCCTTCAAAACCGCAGGCATTGCTGCATACATCGGCCAACACGCGTTAAATATTTCTATTAATCTTTCCATATGTTCCAGTACATGAATTGTTTTAGACGGAAAACTAAATGGATTAATGGCAAGCATATTTATATCGGATAAATTGATGTTTGTTCCATATACGATTACATCGTCTCTATTTCCCAATACCTCTTTATACTCTCCTTTGGCCGGTTCTATAACAAGAAAATGAAAGTTTTCTCTTTCTTTTTCTAACTCAGTTAACAACTTATATATTGTATTAGATTTTCCACTTCCTGTACTTCCTGTGATAAATGTATGCATAGCCAGTTTATCGATATCTAATCCAACTTTCTGTGTCGGTGTTCCATATTCCAACATATTTCCAAGAAAAACATTATCCTTACTTTCAGGAATATTATGTCCGAACTCTACATGTTCATTAACAGTAATTCCGTTTACTGAACTTTTTGGTAAATCCACAAACAAAGGAACTTCTTTTCCACTCATCATTGTTCCGGCCGACACCGGCAGAAACTGTATATATGTCTCTTCATTCAAAGTGAATTGTTTGAAAAAAATCGGCTGTACAAAATTACTTAAATATTCTTTCATAACATTCACATGATGAGGTTCTACTCTCTCTGACCATGTATTTACTGTCATATTCTCACTGGAAGAATCCTTACCCTGCTTTACACTTTTGAACACATTAGCAGCTAAAATACTATTTTCTGCCAATGGAGAAATAAAATAAGCTCCAACATTATACAAACCACAATCTTGGGATTCGTTTACTTTATTAATATGTTTTTCAATTAAATCCATCAAATCAACGATTTCCCGATTTGTATACTGAATCTGAAGAGTCTTCCCTTCCGTGATGGTCTTCTGCGTTCCTTCTGATTTTTGTTCTGTCGTTCCTTCTGTTCTACCAACTACTTGATTGATCCCATAATTTTCAGAATAAGTATCTGCCTGTCCATGTCCTTCTGTTTTAGAAAAAGATCCCCCAACAGATCCTGATATAGATTTTGCTATTCCGTCTGTGACAGAATGTTGCCAATTACTGGATTTCGTTTTTTGATAATCTAAAGCAGAGAACATTTGTTTACCAAGAGGACTGTTTACACCACTCATTATCGCCGTTGCAACTGGAGTAGAGCCACCACCTGTCATTACCATACTTCCTACGCAAGCTGCATTTATAGCGATTTTTGTAATCTGTCCAATAGGTATATTTCTCGATATTGACTTTCCTCCTCCCACTGCGTTACTTACTTGTCTCGAATTATTCCCTTCTGCCCCGATTGTTAAATTGATTCCTTTTGTAGTCGATTCAAAAGTATTATCCGTATGTGATAACGCATAACCCTTTGTTTTTCCTAGGCTCTTCGTAATATTTGTAGAAATACCTTTTGTAATATTAGACAATACTGCATTTCCGTTTGACTCGTTATAACTCCATGTACTATGTGCAAATGGCGATAATGTCGAATAAATATTTTGATATCCTTCTAATAATTCGTTGCTATCGTTCTTTGAAATAGGATCAACAATAAAAATAGCCGTAAAAACTTTATTTCTCATTGTAGAAAGAAATTTATCCATTGAATGGCCATTGATTTCATCTTTTTCATCACGATAAACTGATAATCCCGATACAGTAGAAATTGTTCTTTTTCTTTTTTTATAAAATGTATTTTCTATTAAATTACTAAATTGATTATTTTCTATTTCTTCTAATTTTGACCCTGGAAAAAAAGATGTAAACGCACTCTTTAACAAACGTGCACATAAATCCACATTTTCATTCGAAACATTGACTATACCAATATAAAAATGAATTGTTCCAGTACTCTTTGAATCCAAAATAACAACTACGCTATTGCCAAGTGATGTTGCCGTCGAAAAAACCGTTGATAGACGATCGCATATATCAATCTCTTTTTCAATCTCAATTTGAGTTACTTTGAACAAACAAGAATTTTTTATGATATCATTTTCCTTGATAGAATTAGTTGGATTCATTACACTATATGTATCCAACTCATTATAATAATTTTTATAAACATTTTCACGTATGCTTAACAACGCAAAGTCTAATTCAGAATAATCACGCATATCAAGCTTTTCTGTTTCTTTATCCTTCGATATTATATTTTCAACCATATTTATCTCCTATAATCATCATCAATACTTCTAAGACGACTTTTTACTATTTTAATTTGATCTTTTGTTAAATCCTTAGGATTATCATTTAGCTGCTTATATAAATTAACCATCTCTTTAATACAAGCTATATCTTCTTTGTTTAATTCTTGTCTCCTGCTTTTTTGTTTATTTTTTTTCCGTTTCATAATTACTGGAGTAGACACTAAATTAACATATGGAATTATTTTCGCAACAAATTCTGCTGTTGACTCTTCTTCATCATCTAATAAGCCAATCTTCCTTGTTATCATTCCATATTTTTCATAATAATACTCTGCTAAAGATAATTTAGCACGAGCAATTCCTTTTTTTGATAACTCTCTCAATAATTTTATTGCTTCTTTTTCATTTTTATATTTTTCATTGTACAGATAACGTCTGGCAAGCCAATATTTACAATCGTCATCCCCCAACTCTGCTCCTTTTAATTCAAACTCATAACTTTTTTCTTCATCTCTAGTTTCTTCTTTTTCATAAAGACACGATAAGTCAAAACAAGCGTCTCCATTTCCCCCATCTGCTGCACATGTCAGCCAATAAATACCTTGATTAACATCTCTTTGAGCGTAGTTTGTATTGATGTAACAATGTCCTAAATAATATTGTGCATCTGTATCTCCTGCTTGCGCCCCCTCACTTAATAATTCAATTGCCTTTTCTATATTTTTCTTTTGAAATTCTATAATTCCTTCTAATATTTTTGCCGTAAAATCTCCATTCTTTATAGCTAATTCATGATACTTCATTCCTTTTTCTTCATCCCCAATATCGACATAATATTCAAATAATGACGATGCAGCATCGGCATTTCCTAATAATGCCGCTTTTTCTAAATACGGAATTGCCTTACTGTTATTTTTTAGCGGGCTATTTTCATTAAAATAACACTCTCCTAAATAATTATAAATTTCTCCATCTTCCGGATTATTAATCAATGCAGATTCAAGAACACTTTCCGCATTTTTATAATTACCAAGCTGAATATAACAGTATCCCAAATCCTTTTTTCCATCATCAGAACCTAACTCAATTGCGCGCTTTAACAATTTCATAGCCTGCTCATATTCACCTTGACAGATATAAACTGATGCTGTTATATCAAGCAATTCCGGTTGTTCTGGATACTCGTCTAATAATGATTGACAAATATTAAAACTTTTTTCTAAATTTTGTTCCGTACCAAATCCCATCAAGTAATACTGTGCCAATGTCAACATTCCCAGAAGATTCGTTTCTGGTACTTTTTTCATATTTTCAAAAGCCTCATAAGGATCCTGATCTACTCCTTTTCCTTCCTCATAACATTTTGCTAAATAATAATAACAATCTGCATCATATTCAGCGTAAGATTTATATATTAAAAAAGCACTTGTGTAATCTTCCTTTTCTTCAAAAGCCTCTCCTAATTCTGTAAAACCAGCATACTTTGCATCCGCACAGATTTGTAAATTATTGATGGCCTCATTTAAATTTTTATTCACTTCATTTCCTGACAGCAAACAAGATCCTGCAATATAATGAGCCAGATATCCATATGGCTTTTGTGCATCATACCCCCTTGAAGCATATTCATATGCTTGCTTTTCATTTTTTTCTATGCCAAAACCACAATAATAGCATTGTGCTAATCTACTATTTAGTTCTGGAAATCCACCGGTCTCTTGCTCACATTCTTGGAACAAATTAAATGCTTGAACATGGCTCTCTTCTGTCCCCTTACCAAAAAGATACATTTCTCCCATTTTAAATTTAGCTTCTGGCAACTTCTCGGAAATTTTTTTAAATCCTCTGAACGCAGAAATATACTTTTCATCTTTTAAATCAATATACGCTTGATCTAGGTCTTTTTGCCATCGTATTTCATTATTTTCTTCCGCTCCTACATCCTTCATTTCTTGTTTTTCTTCTGTTTGCCTTTTAATGCCATGTTTATTAAGTTCTTCCCAAAAAATTTCTTCATCATCTCTACTTCCTTTAAATTCAAATTGAATATCTGTTATTGATGTATTTGTGTACCTTTCAATTTCATCAATAAGCCCCGTCCATTCAAAAGAATCATCATCTGAAGGAGAAAACCAATCTGGAATGGGCTCGCTAGAAATAAAATCCGTCTTATCTTCATTAAATTTTTTTCCATCAATGCTAATTAATAAATGTTTAAAATCTAAACCTTTCATATACATTATAGTAACTTTTTTCATATTTCTCTCCTTTATCTCTTTGTATTTTTTATTGTTCTTTTATTACTTCCACCGCATCTCCCTGGCTCCTCAGCCACATGTCAATTCCCTTTCCGAAGACCTCTGCAGATATGGTGTACACGCCGTCAGTTTCGTCCAAAATCTGTGCTGTTGGAAGACGATCCAAGACAGCCTCCACAGAGGAGCCAGAATAGCGAAACTTTATCTTTTGCAGTTTGCCGCCGTACATGAACTGGATCCGTTTGCGAAATTCGCCTTCCTCGAAGCGGCTGCTGTACGGGATGTGGAAACGCTCGTCCAGAATTTTCATGGATTTAATCCGATCGATGCGATAAATGGTCGGAAAGGAGTCGTTGATGACGTCAAAGTGTTCCCGCAGTTTGTTATCATCGATGAAAGCCGTCAGGTAAAAATAGTATTCGGAAAACATGATTGCCACCGGTTTTACTTTACGCTTTACGATCGCCTTGTCTTTTGTCCGCAAATATTCGATTTCTATGTAGCGGCACTGCTGGATGGCCTGTCCCAGATCCCACATTTTATCAATAAAGACTGTTTTGTGCCGTGGCTCAATATAGTGGAATTCTTCATTTTTGATCAAATCTGCGACCAGACGCTGATTATCCGGCGGAACACAGCATTCAATGAGCTTTCGAAGCATTTCTTCCATTTCCTTTTTGGTAAATGCACGGCTGTCCAAAAGGATTTTGCAGATTGCAAGAATTTCACTGTTGGTCAGTTTCATTTTGTAAATCTGCTCCATACGGTAGCCTTTTTGTGCTCTGTCATATATAACGGAGTTCATGACGCCGGTCCGCTCTATATTGAGGTCAAGAAAATTACGGATAGCGTTGATGTCCCGCTGAATACTCCTTTCGTCTACACCGTATTCCCTGGCCTCATATGCTTTGTTGATGATATCTCCCCGCATCAGTTTGGTATAAATTTCCAGTACTCGTTCTGTTTTTTCTGCTTTTTCTCTTTTTTCATTCACCGTAACGTCCTCCTGCCGTTGTATTTGACTTCAAATATACACTTTCATATAGACATATTCTGTCATTTTAGGAAAAAGAAAAAACAAATTTTACATTATTCTATAGTATACATTATACACCTGTTATTTCCATTTACAACACTTATTTGTTTGTTGTATTTTGAGACAAAATATGTCTATATTTCTGTATAGATAGACTTATTATGACTATATAGAAGACTGCTTTTAATGTTGTCTCGTATAATATAAATATGACAGAGGAAAGATATTTTTATGGAAGATTTGACTCAAAATATTGGATTTCGAATTGCAAAATTACGAAAAGAACATCATATGACGCAGGCTGAACTGGCAGAAGCTCTTGATATTTCCATCAAGCACTGTAGTTCTGTGGAACGTGGGTTGTCTCGTTTATCCATGGAAAAAATAGTTGATGTGGCAGACTTGTTTCACACAAGTCTTGATTACCTCATCCGCGGAAAAATCACTTCAAATCAATATAGCGAATTGTTTCCATCTGTTTTACTGGAAACTTTGGATTCTGATAACGAATCCCAGATTGATTTATTTAAACGTTTTCTCCAACTTTATGGAGAACTTCTGGAATCTCAAAAAATAAAGGATTGATATTTCACATATTTTGATATCAATCCTTTCTTGTATTCATCTACTTTCATTTCTGATCATAACTCAGTCATGTTTCATTTTTTCTTTCCCGTCTCCCGAAGATACTCTGAAATGAAATGCATCAGTTCCAGGTCGCTTCTGTAGTACAGTGTGGTTCCAACGGCCTTCATCACACCCTGCCAGCTGCCGTGGCGGCGAAACAGGGTCTCCGCATAAACCCATCTTTTACAGCAGGCAAACATCCTCTTAAATTCCTCAAAACAACTGTCAGAAAAATTCCATCCTTCTGTATTTTCCAGAGGTGTGTCCTTCCAGTCTGTCTTTTTCCAGCTCCGCATTTCGAATTCTGCCTGGGGCCGTTCCAACAGATTATAAATGCGCTCCATTTTCAGAAATAATTCGCCGTATCCCTGATAATGGATACCATATGGAATATGTACATTATAAATGATCCCTTCCGGTTCTTCGCCTTGTACTTTTTCAAAGGTAATCAGAAGTCCTGTCTGAATGACATTCCGTTCGACAAAATTTAATTTTTTTCTTTTGGTTTTTTCTGCTATCTTTCCCATATCTCCATCCCCTGTACCATCAGCCGTATTTTTCCTGATATCTGCTGTTCTTATCTATGATATTTTAGCAGATAACTTCATAATTTATATTATGTGGTAAGGGTGGCACGGCAGCCACTGTATAAAAACAGGAATCCCCCTTATTTTTTTGGATAGAACAGGAGAAGTCATCATTTTCTTCTGTTTTTTGTTTCATGAGCGCACACTTATACAGCCCTCTTTTTAAACAGGACTTAAGAGGGTTTTTTTGTTATGCCCAGTTTTATCAGAAAATGTTTTTCTTCCATATCTATTACTTTTCTTTGTAAAAAAAGCATTTCAAAAAAACAAGATTTTTTTCAATATTCCCTTTATGTAATAGAAATTTCATTGACGGTAAAACGGGATTATGCTATATTGAAAACAATTGATATATGATGATGTGATATAAAATCAGTCGTATTTACCACATAATATAAATTATGTGGCCTGTTCTACAATCAGTTCTTCCCCTCTTTCGTACCTCTCTTTTTATATGATTTATATAACCAGCCCCATGGCATCCATAAAGCGTTGATGTTCTTTTCCTGTAGATATGATATAGATTCTCGTAGTGTTAATATTGCTGTGTCCCAGCACATCCGCCAGCTTCACGATATCTTTGTTGGCTTTATAAAATGTCCGGGCAAAAAGATGCCGCAGATTATGCGGAAACACTTTATGGGGATTCACCCCGGCGTTTCGACACAGCCGTTTCATCATTTTCCAGATATTGCTGCGGTCCATGGGATTTCCATTTCTGGTAACAAAAAGCGGACCGGAGTTAATTCCCTGATTGTCCATATATTTTTTCAGAATTCGGCGCAGTTTCTTTCCCATCAGAATCACCCTGTTTTTTCCTTTCAGATTTACAGAGGCTTCTCCATCCCGGACAGCTTTTGCGGTAATATAGGGGAGCTCGGAAATGCGGATTCCCATGCCGCAGATAGTCTGAAGAATCAGCCATAATTTTTCCTGTCCCTGATTTCTTGCGCAGTAAAGCAGACGGGTATATTCCGCCTTGGTTAGTTCCCGGTCGCTGGAACAGTAGGGCCTTCGTTGTATCTTTAACTGTTTTACTTTGAGATCTCCATATCCGGCAAAAGCCAGAAATCCATTGATCGCAGCCAGCTTCGTGTTCACGCTGACCGGCTGATATTTATCCATCAGTTCCTTCTTGTACTCAATGATCAGTTCTTTTGTCAGAGTCCTTCCCGCTCCATATTCCAGAAAGCGCAAAATTTCTCTCCGATACTGTTTTCGGGTGGCAGGGCTTCTTTCTTCCTGAATTAAATACTTTTCATATTTCTCCACAAGTTTTGGGGTCAGAATATTTTTCATAATCATACTTCCTTTCATTTTCTGCTATTTTATAACTATATTCTTACCCGTAAACCTTAGATTTTATTAAGAAAGAACTTTCGTTTATTTAAATAATCTGTTTCATGTATCTAAACAGCCATATTTTCAGTCAAAAAGGTACCTGCCAAAATAATTTCTGGCAGGTACCTTATATTTTATATCGTGTGATTTATTCTATTTCTGAATAGCTTTGAAAGCCGCTGCCTGTTTGGTCATCCCCCTCTCAGAAGCCAGTCTCTCAATAGAGGAAGCACCGAAGAAACCATCGATTTCCGGCACCTGTCCTATAACATAAGCGGCATCTTCCGGATCTGCAATCGGACCACCATGACAGATTACCATGATGTCCGGGTTCACTTCACGGCCTGCAGCAATGATTTCACGGATTTTTACCACGCAGTCATCCAAAGTTAAAGCAGTCTCAGCACCAATGGAACCCTTAGTGGTAAGCCCCATATGAGCAACGAGAATATCCGCACCAGCTTCCGCCATGGCTTTTGCCTGATCCGGATCAAAAACGTAAGGACAAGTCAGCATATCGAGCTTGTGAGCTTCCCGAATCATATCCACTTCCAAATCATAGCCCATTCCGGTCTCTTCCAGATTCGCGCGGAATTTACCATCAATTAATCCTACAGTAGGAAAGTTCTGTACACCATTAAATCCCTGCTCTTTTAGCTGTTTTAAGAAAATATCCATAACACGGAACGGATCTGTACCACATACACCAGCCAGTACTGGAGTTTTCTTTACAATTGGAAGAACTTCCTGTCCCATCTCCTGTACAATAGCATTGGCATCGCCATAAGAAAGCAATCCTGACAAAGAACCACGTCCAGCCATTCTGAATCGTCCCGAATTATAAATGATTAGCATATCCACATCTGCTTTCTCACTACATTTTGCGGTAATACCTGTGCCGGCACCTACACCAACAAGAATCTTTCCCTGTGCTATCTGCTCTCTGAAATCTTTTAAAATTTCACTTCTCGACTTTCTTAACATAATCATTTCCTCCTTACTTAAAATAAACCAAATAATTTTTAGTTTTTTGTTTTACTGTTTTTCCATCAGATTCAGAAGAGTCTTAGCCGCAGTGACAGCAAACTCTTCATCATTGATATTGTTGTCCATCTCAATAATTTCTACATTATCGTTATGAATTTCTTTTTTTAAGGTATCAAACAATGCCTTACGCTCTTCTGGTCCATCAAACGGCTGTCCCTCGTCATCAATCATAGAAACTCCTTTCTTTGGAAGAAGAAGAACCATTTTCCTTTGAGCTCCATTCCATTTTTCCGCCAAACGATGGGCAATCTCCACATTTTCTTCCACGGTGGTACGCATCAAAGTCACTGCCGGGTTGTGTTTATAGAGATTCCGATGCTTAAATTGTTCCGGCACTGAATCCATCTCTCCAAAGTTTACCATATCGCAGGCTCCCACAGAAACTACTTGTGGAACTTTCTGACGGATAGCTGCGCCGCAACGGTCCGGTCCTGCCGCCAATATACCACCTACAACCTCATCACAATATTCTGTGGTGGTCAAATCCAGCACACCAGCAAAAAATCCTGCATCGATGAGAGATTCCATTGTCTTTCCACCAGTCCCTGTGGCATGGAACACCAGCACCTCGTACCCTTTGTCTTCCAGATACGCCTTTGCTTGTTCAATACAAGGCGTGGTTACACCGAACATGGTGGCCGCAATAAGCGGTTTATGTTCGTCTGTATCCTCATTCAGTTTATCTCCGTAGGAAACCATGCCCGCCATGGCCAGCACCGCATTTTTAAAAATCAGTTTGGAAATCTGATTCAGCCCTGCCACATCCACAATAGATGGCATCATAATAATATCGCTGGTCCCCACATACCTTGACACATCTCCCGATGCCATGGTAGACACCATCAGTTTAGGTACGCCAATCGGCAGCGCACGCATAGCAGGCGTCACCAACGAAGTTCCCCCGGAACCGCCAAATGACAGGATACCATCAAACTTTCCTTCGCCATAAAGTCTTGGCACAATTCTTTCCATTCCCTTTGCCAGTGCTTCCATTGCTAATGCCCGGTCTTTCTTCGACGCAATCTCTTTCAGATTATAACCGGCCTCAGCAGCAACCTCTTCATTAGAAACATCCGGCTCAAATTCCGGCTCAAACACACCGGTGTTGATCATATACGGCCGCAATCCCAATTCTTCCACCAGACCTTTGACATAGAGATACTCTTTTCCTTTGGAATCAAAAGTCCCGGCAATCGCAATTGTCTTCAAAAATACCTCCTCCTCTCTTCAACTCTTTTTTCCTTGCGCAGTCTCCTATGACTATCCCCTCCCCGCGCAAAAATAAAAAGTAGAATCATGATGTTTCATATCCTGATTCTACTCTCCTTTTTCTTTTATAGAAATGTATTTATATCATCATTTCTTGTGTTTATATCTGCATTTTCTAGTTTTTATTTTATTTTTTCATGTGTTTATATTAACTATAAAGTTTGGCGACCAATTTTTGCATTTCTGCACTTCTCCTGATACTGCCGCGGAGACATTCCATTATATTTTTTAAAAATCTTGGAAAAATGAGCATAATCAAAGTATCCTACTTTTTCTGCAATCTCCCGACAGCGAAGATTGCTTTCCTTCAAAAGCTCTTCTGCTTTGTTAATCCGAAACCGCACCAGGTATTCCGTAAAATTCATTCCGGTCTCTTTTTTAAAACGAGTGCTCAAATAAGAGGGCGACACATGGGCGACAATGGCAATATCCGAAAGCTGGATATTTTCCATATAGTGCTCTTCTATATATTTACAGGTAAAATTCACATAATCTCCCGGCTTCCAGTCACCGTGCAGTATTTTTGTCATTGGATCATCTCTGTCAAAATTTCCATAGCTTTTAAAAGCCTTGGTAGTATTGAGAATTGCCCGCTCCGTTGGAATCCGGTCAAAGGTGGATCCACCGATATATCCCTGACATCGGGTAGTCTGATAAAAATACTGCATGTCGATAGGTGTATTTGCCGGTCCCGCATAAATCATCTTGATGACATCAGGCCGAATCTCATCACATATCTTAAAAATATGATCACTCAATCTTCTTGCCTCATCAATGGAAATATATTTTTTAGCCCCGAGATATCCCCCTTTGGTCAATCCCAGATGGACGCAAAGTACGTCGGCTCCCGCTTCCATCATCCAGCGGGCTTCCTCACTGTTTGTCACAAAAGCCACTGTAAACAAATCCATATAATGTGCAAGTTTAATAGCTTCCACTTCCTGCTCATAGGTATTGCCCTCCTCTTCCAGCCCCTCCCGAAACTGTCCGTCTATCATAGCAAGGGTAGGGTAATTGACTATTCCAGAAAAACCAGCTTCCCGAATTTCTTTCAAATAGTCATAAAGATGAATGAAAGGGTCGCTGGCCAGTAATCCAAAAAGAATCGGTGTGTCCTTGATAATAGGAAGCAGTTCCCGCTTTCCCATTTCCATAACCGATTCATTATTATTATCATAACAGAAGAAAGTTGCCATGGAGCTTCGTCCCATGGTCCTGTATTTTCCCGCACTCAGTGCCAGCAACAGATCTGCTCCGCCCAGAGCCGCATATTTTGCTGCCATTCCGGATCCTATAGCCGCCCCGATAATGTGCCCATTAATATTAATTCTCGCATGCAAAATTTTTAAAATTGTCTTTCTGTCCATCTGTCACCCCGATATTTTCTCAATATATTCCGATAATTCCTCCTCTGCGCATCAGTTCATCCCATCTGACTACACACATTATTTCAGCTGATTTCCATCGGCAATTCCCACCGTAAATGCCTTTCTTTCCTTAATATTATCGGAAGTCTTATGCCTTACACCAATGTTGATCTGAATACGGTTGGAATTGACGATACCGCCGTAGGCCACATTCATAGCGTCCGGAATGTCATTCTCCCCGTAAGAAGCGACAATTAAAACCGGCTGTGGATAAACAAATGGATTAGCACCCAAATTTTTACGCATTCTTTTTCCTCCTGTCTGTCATAACATTCTTTATGTTCTGTAAAACTTTCCAGTTACATTTTATCAGTGACATTATATCACAGGTTTACCTGTTTTTCCGGAATCATTCTTGACATTTCCCAGCTTCCTTCCTATAATAGATACCGCTAATAGTTATAATTCAAACTATTTCAATTATAATTATTTTTTATCCATCAAAAGGAGGCAGTATTTTGAATTCTTCATTTCATTATCTGGTCATGGCGGAACAGGCCATGGTCCAAAAGGCTCTGCTGGCCCGCATTAAGGGGTCCGGCCTCACTCTCGGCCAGCCGAAAGTTCTTGATTACCTGAAAGATCATAACGGTGCCAGTCAGAAAGACATTGCCGGAGGCTGTCATATCGAAGCCGGTTCTCTGACTTCTATTTTGAATCGTATGGAAGAAAAGGGAATTGTGGAACGCAGAATGCTCCATGGCAACCGGCGCAGTTCTTATGTTTTTCTGACCGAAAAAGGAGAAAAACTCCGGGATCTCGTTACCAAAAGCTTTGAACAGATCGAAGACGAGGCTTTCCAGGGCATATCTGAACAGGAGAAAGAACAGTTTATGCAGACATTTTCCAGAATTTATGAAAATTTGACAACAAAGGAGGACTAAATTTCTATGGAAAAGTTAAAACGTTATGTTATTTTTTTAATCGGGCTGTTTATCAACTCATTGGGAGTCAGCCTGATTACCAAGGCTGATCTGGGTACTTCACCAATCTCTTCTATTCCTTATGTACTCAGTCTGAATTTTCCCATGACTCTCGGACAATTCACTATTATTTTCAGTATTCTTTTAATTATCATCCAACTTTTTATATTAAGGAAGAATTTTAAAGCCGAACACCTGCTTCAGATTCCTATTTCCATTCTGTTTGGCTACTTCATTGACCTGACCATGGTTCTGCTTGGTTTTGTTCACCCTGAGGCATATGGATTCAAGATTATCTACCTGTTGATCGGATGCGTGATTCTGGGATTCGGCGTCTATATGGAAGTACTGGCAAATGTGGCAATGCTTCCCGGAGAATCTTTCGTCCGGGCGGTTTCCAGCACCTGGAACACTAATTTCGGAAACACAAAGGTAGCTTTCGATGTTTCTCTCACAGTCATCGCCGCTGTGCTGTCGTTTATTTTTGTTCATCGCCTGGAAGGCGTTCGGGAAGGTACCATCATCGCCGCTTTACTGGTTGGATTTATTGCCCGGCTTTTCGGAAGATACCTGGCATTCTTAAAACCGATTTTATTCTCCGAACCATCATCAGCCGTTGAAACAGCGGAAGATGGAACTGCTGTCTCTCCGGTTATTGTCATTGGAAGACAATACGGCAGCGGAGGTCACGACCTTGGAAAGGCAATCGCAGAAAAACTGGGATATGAGTTTTACGACCACGAGATTATACAGATGACTGCCGGCACCACCGGTTATACGCCTCAGTTTGTAAAAGAAAAAGAAGAAAATATGACCAACAGCTTTCTTTATGATCTGGTCAGCCAGATGTACATTTATTCTGACGAACACGACGCACCGAGGGATAAGATTTTTGAATCAGAGGCCAATGTAATCCGACAGCTTGCCTCCAAAGGAAATTGTGTGATTTTGGGGCGCTGTGCTGATTACATATTAAAGGACCGGCCTTGCTGTCTGAAAGTCTATATGCACGCATCGGAAGAATACCGCACCAAACGGATCATGTCCACCGAGCAGCTGAGCGAAAAGGAAGCTCAGCAGAAGATTCTTCAGAACGACCGGCGTCGGGCGGACAATTACCGGTATTACACCCGGAGAATCTGGGGCCTGGCAAAGAATTATGATCTGACCATTGACACAGAATTGGGAGAAGAAACTGTGATTGATCTGGTGTCAAAAACGCTTGACAGAATCAAAGCTGCTCATCCTTCTTTCTGACACCACCTGAGCTGCTGACTTTTTTCATGAACGTCCCTGATGCCATCTGAGCTGTCAGCATTTTGTTCATTGACAAAATTCTTCAGATCATTTTTATCTTTTTCAGCTCTGCTCTGCATTCTCTGTAGTCTGGAAAATATTTTTCAACTTCTTTCCAGAACTCCGGAGAATGGTTCATATGCCGCCGGTGCGCCAGTTCATGTACTACCACATAATCAAACAGCGCATCGGGCAGATAATAGAGCTGATAATTAAAGTTAAGATTTCCTTTGGAACTGCAGCTTCCCCACCGGGTCTTCTGATTGCGGATGGTGATTCGTCCCACAGTAACGCCCATTTCTCTGCTGTAATACTCTACACGACGTACAAATTTTTCTTTTATTTTCTCAAGTTCTTCCCCGGTCAGATTCTTTACAGGAACGGCGCCTGTCGTTTTCTGTGTACGGGCTTCCCGGGCCGCCTGTTTCACCTTTTTCCAGATCCATTCCCGATGTTTTTCCAAAAACTGCACCAGCTCCCGGTCCGGCAGCCGGACAGGGATTCTCGCCAAAACCTCCCCTGACAGTTTCACCTGAAGGCCAATACTTTTCCGGGAAGAGCGGATAATTTGTACGGGAATCTTTTCGATGACGCCGTCTGTTTCTCTTCTATTATAAGACAATATATATTCCTGCATCATTGGATTTTCTCTCCTGTCACCTTTTCTTTCAAAATAAAATAGCTGCCGCAGATTCGATTCCAAATACCGGCCGCCGCAGCCACAAAAGCAGTATAATCTGCAAAATCAGCAGTAACGGCACCCCAATAGTAAACTTTTTATGTTTGGTCTTATGGCGGAAACCATACATACCTGCCAAAGCCCCGATACTGCCGCCGATCAACGCAGCCAGCAGCAGAGCCGCCTCAGAGATCCTCCAGCGATGATGCATTGCTTTCCATTTATCCAGTCCATAAAGAAAAAATGTGATAAGATTCATCACAATTAAATAACAGATAAATAATTTCATATGCTGTTCCTTTCTGTTCCACGATTCCATATCGCAATACTATTTCAGGCAAAAGACGACATCTCCCGATACTATTGCCGTTCCGCGCGTTTCTTCCATTGAATATCATTATAACAGTGATTCCGCCAAAACGCATCGCCTCTGGTAGATTTCACTAAATTTTAACATTCACGTTTATTTTTCTCTACTTTTTTTCATAATCTTTACAATTTTATTAATTCGACATAGACAGACAGAAACGGATTTGTTATGATAGGTAAGTCGTTTTAAAAAATATACAATAAAAACAAAGGAAGGCAGTTGATATCATGCAAACAAACACTTCATCCAGCAGCGAGCTGTTTAAGCTCAATGGAAAGCCTACCTTCGGACAGGCCTTTCCTCAGGCAATGCAGCATGTTCTGGCCATGCTGGTCGGCAACATCACTCCGCCAATGCTCATTGCCAGCACTTTATCCCTTTCCGCCTCAGATCAGATCATGCTGACTCAGGCAGCGATGCTCATCGGCGGCATCACCACTCTGCTTCAGCTGTTCCCTGTTCTGGGATTCGGTATGGGGCTTCCAAACGTTATGGGCGTAGCCTTTGCCTACATGCCTATTCTGACCATGATCGGAACCCAGTACGGCATCGCCGCCATCTTCGGTTCCCAGCTGGTGGCCGGCTTTGTCTCCATCTTTATCGGGATGTTCATGGGTAAGATTCGCCGGTTCTTCCCGCCGATCGTCAGCGGTACCGTGGTACTGAGTATCGGTCTTTCCCTGTATGAAACCGCCATCACTTATATGGGCGGCGGTTCTGCCACCCAGAGCGCAGGAACCTTTGGTTCTCCTGAATTCTGGATCCTGGCCGTAGTCACTCTGGTCGTTACCCTGGCATGCAGCCTTTTCGGCAAAGGTTACTTAAAGGTATCCGGTATGCTCATCGGTATCGTGGTTGGTTATGTGATCGCCCTGTTCATGGGAGGCATCGTGGACTTCTCCACCTTCAATGAAGCAGGCCTGATCTCCGTACCGATTCCTTTCCATTTCGGGCTGGAATTCCATGCTGACGCCATCATCATGATGATTCTCATGTATGTTGTACAGGCCGTACAGACCATCGGAGACGTATCTTCCACCGCCATGGGCGGATTTAACCGGGAGGCTACGGACAAAGAGCTGGGCGGAGCCATTAAAGGCCAGTCCATCTGCGGTATGATCGGCGCCATCATCGGTGGTCTGCCAACAGACCCATACAGCCAGAACGTCGGTCTGATCTGTACCACTAAAGTCGTGGCAAAGAGAGTTTTCCTCATCGTCGGCATCATTATGCTGGCCGCAGGATTCTGCCCGAAATTCGGCGCTCTAATGACCACCATCCCGCAGCCGGTACTGGGCGGCGCCACCGTAACTGTATTTGCCGCCATCACCATGTCCGGTATTCAGCTTCTCGGTGAACAGCCGATGAACTACCGGAACAAACTGATTGTGGGTATCGCACTTGCCATCGGTGTCGGCATCGACGCCGTACCGGATGTGCTGCAGTTCTGCCCGCAGCTGGCAAAGAACATTCTCGGAAGCTCCCTGATGGTGTCCTTCCTGATTGTATTTATTCTGAATATCATCGTGCCGGAAGACAATTCACCGGCAGACTGATGACCCGAAGGAGCGGTTTCCACCGCTCCTTTTTTGCCTCTGTCATTACACTCTGACAGGGGCTTTTTTATTATGATTGATCCTCCTGTGGGACATTTTACCCACAATGATCAGGCCGCGTTTTCTGACTATATAAAAAATACTCAATAATGTTTTATCTTTCTCTGAAATGTGGTATACTTAAAGAAAATCTTCTCTATAATTTTTAATATTTTTATTGTTATCATATTGATTTATTTTTATAAGTATATTATATTACTATTGTCTTCACCAGACAATAACCGCTTCGGCGGGGAAAGGAGGATATATGGGGGAATTGGATAAAAAAGAAATCAAAGAAGTCATCGAATGGTGTGACGAAAAAGGCCACAGTGAACACGAAATCCTTGACCTGATACGAAGAATCGTCGGGGCAAAACCGCGGGAAGAAGACCTGCATGCATCCTCACAGCAGATAAAAGATTAAAAATACAACACCGGGGCAGCTCACCGCTGCTCCGGCATTTTTTCACTGGCTGACCCGGTAATGGGCCACCAGATCATCTCTTTTTTCCAGGATATCTTCCTCATAGGCTGCCTGAAACGGACTGTTGTGATGGATCACGTAGGCAACGCCATTTTCATTTCTTTTATCAGAGACAATCCCGATATGCTTATCAAAAATAACGATATCGCCGCCCTGCCATTCATCGATATCATAGATATCCGTGGTCAGCGGAATAGCCGTATGTTTAAAATATACTTTCAGATTCTTCACACGGCGGAAATCAATATTGATATCCGGTTTCTCAATATCATACTCCTGTGGATCGGCCATGATATCTTCATTGACCAGCTCCATCAGATCATAGCCGGCACTGCGCATGGCATTAGCCACCACATCGGTACAGACCCCGTATCCGTCATCGGGATAGCCGGTGTAATAATACTCGCTCTTATACTTTGGATGGGTGGAAATGTACTCTCTGGTACCCTGCAGGATATCAGTCTGGTCGTCGATACCGTCCCCGTCTTTATCCACGGAACTGTGAATATCTTCAATATTAAAATCCGCATTGCTCCTGGCATCCACCGGCGCACTGCTGGGTCCGATAAAATAATGCCTGAAATGCCAGAGACTGCAGGCAGCCGACAGAAAAATGACTGCCGCTGCTGCCAGAAAAACTTTCTTCTTTGACATGTGCTCTCCCCTTTTTTATTTTTATCCAGACGGATCTCACGTTATTGATGGATACAGACTGTACATTTCCTGTGCAGTCTGTACTCAACACCTGCACACTGGATATATATGAATCATACCAGAAAAATATGGCACCAGGACTTTCAAATTGGAATCTTTTTTCTGATAAATATGGCACATTCTTCATGAACAAATCCTCTTACCTCCGCAGTTCATCACTTTCTCGCCAGCAGCGTCTCTTCCAGACAGCTGTAAATTTCTCCCGGAAGATTCATGGTGCCAAGAATACCTGTCATCTCCACGGGGCTCACACCTTCTTCCAGATACCCATATATTTTTTCTTTGTCCTCATACAGCATTTCCGCCTGGTACAGCCGCCGGAAAAATTCTTTCTGCCAAAGGTTTTCTGCCAGACATAAAGGCTCCCGGAAAGTAACGACGATCTCCGTATCCGCCAGAAGGGCCGGAAGCTGTACTTTGAGAGCCGAAGTATCCTGATCATACTCCCACCGGATATCCACAGGCCGCCCATCAGCAGTGACTTCCGGGCTGACCGAAGAAATGTTCATAAATTCCAGAGTAAATGTCCGCATGGCAGGAATTACTTCCAGATCACCCAGAGGCTTACAGATGGTAAATACATTTTCTTCCCAGTTCCAATCCATGGAGGTGCTTACGCTTCTGCGGTCTGCGCCGCCGTCATTATCCTCCTGTAACACAAAGTTTCCATTGGCTCCCGGGTAAATCCGTATCCAAAGGGAGGACGGATTCTCCACACTGTTGGTAAACTCTTCATAATCCGCCATCGGCACGATGCCTCCCGCCTTCACCAGGACCGGAATATCCTCAATGTCCCGGTGCAGTGTCAGCATACGACCGCCGTCATAGACCATGCCGTTAAAGAAATCAAACCACTGTCCTTCCGGCAGCCATGCCCGGAAACTTCCTGTCCCTGAAGCTTTATCATGGGGATGTGTGATCGGACAGACAATCATTTCCGTTCCAAAATAATATTCATTGGGCACCTCATAGGCTTCCCGGCGTTCCGGTTCCTGATAATACATCGGCCGGATCAGTGGTCTTCCTTTCAGGGCAGCGTCGCAGTTCATGGTATATAGATATGGAATCAGTGCATGGCGCAGACGCAGATACCGTTTCATCACCTGACAGGCAATTGCGTTATAATTCCAAGGTTCTTTTCCGTTGAACGGGCTGTTGGTACTGTGGAGACGATTGATCGGGGAAAACACGCCGAACTGCAGCCACCGGACGGAAAGCTCATCATCCCGGTATCCCCGCATGTGTCCGCCAATGTCATGGCTCCACCAGCCATAGCCGGCATTGCTGGCGTTGGCAGTGAAATATGGCTGAAAATCCAGAGATTCCCAGGTAATGATCGTATCCCCGGAGAATCCAATGGGATATCTGTGGCTGCCGATGCCCGCATATCTGGAAAATGTCAGGCCCCGTTTTCCACCTCTCTCACTGTCCAGATAATGATAATGGTTAAGCATCCACAATGGATCAAGACCAGGCACCCGGCTTTCCACACCCTGCTGCCAGTCAATCCACCAAAAATCCACGCCCTGTTCTTCATTGGGATGATACAGATACCGGAAGGCGGCGTCCAGAAAATCCGGATCGGTCACATCACAGTCAATGGATTCTTCATTTTCCCAGTCTTTTCCCAGATCCTCCGCCATGGCCCGGTACATTTCCTCATGCGGTCGCACGCCGTCCGCCGGATGTACATTTAAGGTCACTTTGAGGTTCTCTTTATGGAGCCAGCCCATAAACTCTGCCGGATCCGGAAACAGCTCCCGGTTCCAGGTATATCCCGTCCAGCCGCTGCCGTATCTCGGGTCAATATCCACCAGATGCCAGTCCATATCGATAACCGCCACAGAGAACGGAACTTTCTCGCCTTTGAACCGTCGCATAAGCGTCTTGTATTCTTCCTCTGAATAGCGATGATACCGGCTCCACCAGTTTCCCAGCGTATATCTTGGCAGCAGCGGCGTATTCCCGGTCAGTTTATAAAAATCCTGCAGACATTTCTCATACTGATGCCCATATCCAAAAAAGTAGATATCCGCCGCCTCTTCCTGCCTTGGCTCTACCCATCCGTCATCCCGGATCAACAGCGAATGGCTGTCATCCAGCACCGAAAATCCATTTCTGGAAATCACTCCATGGTCCAGTTTCACGGCTCCGTCCGCCTCATCCAGTGTACGCGCTGTTCCCAGCAGATCCGTCACCTTTTCTCCATACCGCCAGATACTGTTGTACGCGCTGATATTTCCCCGTACTTTCAACGAAAGTCCACTGGCGGAAAACGGCTTTTTATCATAGACAAGCTGGATTCCCTCGGTGGTCACTCTCAGTACATCCTTTTCATCCCGCACTTCAAACTGCACCGCCGGAAACTCCCGGTTCCACACACACTGGGTCGGGCGGTCCTCAAACCGGCCGCTTTCACTGTACTCCAGCCGGATCAGCCACGGCGTCAAAATGGAAATCCTGTATTTCTCTCCCCGGAGAACCGATTCCTCTCTCGCCACAGGCCGGATATCAATTCTGAAATGATCCTTCATTTTGCTGTGCTCCTTCCTGATTTATTCTGCTATCATTTTACCAGAAAAAGTATCCGTCTTCTACATATTTGATACGAAATCATCTTAAGAAACGTACATGAAAAACCTCTATCATTTCCGGAAATAACATTTACAAGCCCTCGCTCCTGTTATATAATTTTCTTCTGGATTTTGTCAAAGAAAGGATTATTTTATGAAAACAGCACAATATGACATGACAGCGGGCAATCCAACGAAGATTATTCTTAATTTCACGCTGCCTATTTTCATAGGAAATGTATTTCAGCAATTTTATAACATGGCCGACGCCGTCATCGTAGGGAAGTTTGTGGGAACAAAAGCTCTGGCAGCCGTGGGCAGCACCGGCACTATCATGTTCCTAATTTACGGCTTTGTCGTGGGAATGACAGCCGGTTTTACCGTACTGACCGCTCAGAAATTCGGTGCCGGAGACCTGCCCGCCATGCGCCGTACCGTGGCCGGAGCCTCCTTCCTGTCCCTGATCATCGGACTGATACTGACCGCATCGTTTATGATCCTCATGAGACCATGGCTTCATCTGATGAACACGCCATCCGATATTTACGCAGACGCCTATGCGTACATTATGATCATCAGCGGCGGCATTCTGGCACAGATGCTTTATAATCTGCTGGCCAGTATTCTCAGAGCATTGGGTAACAGCAAAGTACCATTATATTTTTTGATTCTCTCCGCTCTGCTCAATATTGCTCTGGACCTTTTTTTCATTATCGTATTCCATATGGGTGCGGCAGGCGCCGCCATCGCTACTATTATCTCCCAGGGCGTATCCGGTCTGCTCTGCCTGCTTTATATCATAAAAAAAGTACCGGTGCTCCACATGACCAGGGAGGACTGGCATCCCACAGGAGTGCTTTTAAAGAAACAGATACAGATTGGCATTCCCATGGCTCTGCAGTATTCGATCACGGCCATCGGTACTATGATGGTACAGTCTTCCCTTAACATCCTCGGTTCCACGCTGGTAGCCGCATTTACCGCCGCCAGCAAAATCGAGCAGGTGGTCACACAGGCTTATGTGGCTCTTGGAACGACCATCGCCACATACGGCGCCCAGAACATGGGAGCAGGCAACATTCCCCGCATCCGCAAGGGATTCTGTGCTTCCACCATTATCGGCATTCTCTATTCCTTTGCCGCGGCGGCCCTGGTTATGACAGTCGGCAAGTACATGAGCTATCTCTTCGTATCTGAAGATGTGGCGTTGATCATCGACTCTGTCGATATTTACTTAAAATGTGTCGGCGCCTTCTTTATTCCTCTGACCATTGTCAATATCTACCGAAATGGGATCCAGGGACTGGGATACGGTCTGCTTCCTATGATGGCCGGAGTGGCCGAGCTGATCGGCAGAGGCATCGTTGCCGTCATCGCTGCCAGACAGAGAAGCTATCTGGGCGTATGCCTCGCCAGCCCTGCCGCCTGGGTGCTTGCAGCAGCGCTCCTGCTTGCCATGTATTTTTATATCATGAAAGTTGATCTGAAGAAAATCATTACAAACCAGAAGAGGGGATGATAACATCCCCTCCTGCTTTTCACATTTCTTTCTCCTGCCTTCATCCATCGTTCTCCTGCTTACTCAACAGCCACTCCTGCGCTTTCTTTTGACACGGCATCGTATTCCCATGCACGGACACATACTCCATACATTCTTCTGCCATTTTTTTGTTTTCCATTTTATGCAAACATTTCCCCAGCAAATACTGGCGCAGTACTTCATGGTAAGTATTCTCTCCCTTATATGATTGCAAACACACAGCTGCCTGCTCATACTTCTGTTCCAGAAATAATCCTCGCGCTGTAAGCAATTTCTGTTTTCGAAATCTTCGTCCCGCTCTCTGCAGAAGCATATGGAATCTTTCCGCATCCCGGCTCACATATGCCTCGGAAAGCTCCAGCGTTCTCACCGTCTGCTTATACACATTACTGTTTTTCTTTCCTCTCCATTCCCCGGTCAGAAACTCTCTGCTTTCCTCCAGCTTCCCGCCGGCAATCCATGCACACACCATCCGCTGCTGCATCAACAAAAAAACCGATTCCTGAAATCCCTGCAATTTAAGCCCTCTCCCATAGTCCACCGCATAGTTCATGGCGTCCATATATTTTTTTACATCACACTGCTTCAGCAGAATCCGGTCCAAACCAGCCAGCTTTCCTCCACTCACACCGCATAACCACAAAAATGCCAGGACCAATGCGATCACACAGCCTGTCACCATCAGGTACAAATATTCTGTGATTCCCGTATACAGCCATCCGGAATCCCACACTGAAAAACCAAACACTTTTTTTCTAAATGACAAGGGAAAAATGGTTTCTCTGTGAGGAAATGGATTCCCGAGAAAAAGACTGACAATTCCAATCATCAGCACACATATGACCAGATACACCAGAAGCATTTTTATCCTTCCATATTTCATCCATCCGTAAGCACGATGTATTCGTTTTTCTAAATATTTATCCGGCATTTTCCGCCCCTTTCCTTCGAAGATCTGTTTTTCCCTGACACACCATGCGGCACAGTTTTGTCATCAATGTACCACTGGTTTATAGTATTCTAATTATACCATTATGCGGCAGATATTCCTATACAAGCATTTTCCCGGATTTTATGGTTAGATTTTATATTCGCTAAATCTCAAACAATACATTTTAAAACTTGACTCTCACGCAGCGTGATATTGTATTATTTCCTCAGAGAGCACAATATTTTCGACCGGTCATCCTTTATAACGCTTTCAAGAAATGACACTATTTTACTAAACCCTGCACTCACATATTAGGAGGGAATTTAACATGAAAAGTATAAGCCAGGTCGCCAGACTAACCTGCATCAGCATACGGACACTGCAATATTATGATGAGATCGGCCTGTTAAAACCCAGCGAACTCACAGCATCCGGCTACCGCCTGTACAATGATGAGGCACTGCAGACCTTACAACAGATTTTATTTTTTAAAGAACTGGGATTTTCCTTAAAGGAAATCAAAGAAATTCTCGAAAATCCTGATTTTGACAGAATTGCCGCTTTCAAAAAGCAAAAAGAACTATTTCTCCTGAAACGCAACCGGATCAACCGATTAATTGAGCTTCTGGAACGCCTCGAACAGGGAGAAGCATGTAT
>ERZ1643246.1072-NODE-1072-length-31187-cov-12.209881_pt1 | contig 31187 bp, 33 predicted proteins | sample MGYA00579265_ERZ1643246 | MGnify/ENA primary metagenome ERZ1643246 (study PRJEB29033, sample SAMEA4952261) | chicken gut metagenome | biome: Broiler Chicken; feature: Gastrointestinal Tract; material: Caecum | place: Ireland | collected 2018 | study: Broiler...
GAAGTGCTGCTTGCCAAGATGGTTGGCTGCCTGCAGGCACCCATCGCAAACCTTGCGTACGTCATGAACGCGATTGCAGGACAAAAATCTTAATTTTTCATCAAGGAGACAAAAACAATGGATATTCAGAAGTTTATCGAAGAAGTCAAAGCGATGACCGTTGTCGAGCTCAACGAGTTCGTCAAGGCGCTTGAGGAGGAGTTCGGCGTTTCCGCTGCTGCTCCCGTTGCTGTTGCCGGCGCTGCAGGCGCTGCTGAAGCTGCTCCCGCTGAGGAAGAGAAGACCGAGTTCAACATCGTCCTCAAGGATTTCGGCGCAAACAAGATCGGCGTCATCAAGGTTGTCCGCGAGTTCACGGGCCTTGGCCTTGCAGAGGCAAAGAAGGCTGTCGAGTCCCTCGGCGTGCTCAAGGAAGCTGTTCCGAAGGCAGACGCAGAGGCAGCTGTCGCAAAGCTCAAGGAAGCTGGCGCTACGGCAGTTCTCGAGTAAGTTGAAACTGTTAAAATCCCGAGCCATCCGCTCGGGATTTTTTCATGGCAATAGCGCGCCCGTATGCACGGGCGCGCTAAAACCAATTTTATCCGAATACACGTTCAAATAAAGCCGGGGGAAAATCGAAATCAGAGATGAAAATCAGATCATCGAAAGAATATGGTTGCATTCTTTGTTGTTCTTTTGGTCGTCTCGCAGGGCGAAGGACTTGACGGACTGGACGGGAGCGGACTTTCCTCGGGCGGGATTTACGGCGACAGACGGCGCAAATACAATCCCTACGACTTTGAATTGTGACGCAAATCGGGGCGTAACACACAATTTTCATTCCCAAACCGTGCAAACCACTTGACGGATTGTCTTTTTCAAGGTAAAATAAAGAGGAATTATTTGGAGACATCAGTTATGAAAAAGAATTTTTTGCGCCGCGCAGTTGCGGTAGGGGCGACCGCGCTCATTGCGGTAAGTTCGGTTGCGATGTTTGCAGGTTGCACGACGTCCAATAATCCCGAGGTGACCATCACCTACACGTTCAACGGCAAAGATTATGCGGTGGACTATGTTCTTTCGCGCGTGGATGCGCCCAAGACGGTCCAGCATTTCATCGAGCTTGCCGACGCAGGATTTTACGACGGGCTCGTCATTCACGATTATCAGGACTACACGCTCAAGACGGGCGGATATAAGCTTGAAAACGGTCAGCTGGTCGAGGTGGACTATCTGACGACCGTCAAGGCGCTTGAAGCGGACGGCGCGTCGTTCACGCAGTCCGTCTGGGCGGACGAGGCGCGCACCATTCCGCTCTATTCGGTGTACGGCGAATTTTCCGCAAACGGCGTAGAGCAGGAGAACGGCAAGGAGTACGTCCATTCCGAAGGCGCGCTTGTCATGTACTATACGCCCAAAAAGGGACAGGGCGGCACGGACGAGCAGGTTTGGGTGCAGCGTGCGGACGGCGGCGTCGACAACGACGGGAACGAATATCAGCGTCTTGGTTATGAGTACAACAGCATCACGTCGCTGTTCTATACCTTCACGGGCGAATCGCGTACCGAATCCGACTCCGTTTACTGCGTCATCGGCAAGGCGAAGAACTATACAGAGCAGATGGAAGAGGGGCTTCTCGCGGCGATTACCGAATATGAGGACACCCTTGAGGAAGAGGATTCTTTCACGACCGAGCTGAAAAATCAGCCGCTCAACAGATATGACTATTTCCGCAATGTACAGACGGCAGGTTTGACTGCTGACTATGCTGCGCCTATTCTCATGCCCATCACCGTCAAATCGGTGAAAGTCACCAAGTATTGATTTTGCAGGCGCATACAAGTGTATAAAATAAAATCCGTTGCTGAGGCAACGGATTTTTTATTTCAGGAGTGCAGACCATATATTTCATCGGATAGGAAGTGCCTGCATGCAAAGGAGCTCTTACACGGGGGCGAGATTGCTGACCTTTCCGTCTTCGAGCGTAAAGCGGAAGTCACGCACATCGAAAACGCGCGGCTTGCGCGGACAGACGAGTCCGATGCGATCGGCTCCGAGGGGAACAACGGCGCGAAACTCTCCCAGATACTCCCGCAAAAGCCCCGCTTTGGGGACAAGGGCGGGCGCGAGATAGGGGGTCGGGTCAAATCCCGCAAGCACGCTTTCGAGGAGTGCAAGGGCAACGGTGGCTTGCGTCGGCTCCTGTGCGGAGAGTACGGTGCAATCCGTCATCTTTCCGCCCTCATACCGACAGCGCATTCTGTGTGCAAGCGCATCGTGCAGGGGAACTTCTGCGGTGACGGCGTCGCCCCGCTCCGTGATTCTTCCGTCCGAAAGAATGCGGATTTTCCCGTTTTGATCGATGAGCGCAAACATTCCCTTGCCTTCGAGCAGGATATGCTCGCCTGCGGTTTCGGCACGGCAGTTTTCGAACGCAAAGGGCAGAGGGATCTGATAAAAAGAATTTCCGTCCTGCATATTGAGGACGACTGTTCCCTGTACGCAGAGGGTGAGCAGAAGTCCGTTCAGGCGGGTCTGCCAGATAACGCGCATGGTCGGATCGGCATAGGGCATCGCATGAAGACGCACGGCGACTTCGCCGCAGTGAAAGTACAGTTCGATCTGTTCGGGCGGGGAGAACAGGAAATCCTCATCAAATCGGAAGGACATGCTCATGCGCCCCGTTGCCTTGCATTCGCAAAAAATGCCGTCCGAAGGGGAAAGCTCCGCCGAACGTTCAAATCCGTCCACGATTCCGAGATATGCTCCGCCTGCAAAAAAGGCACAGGGAATTTCTGACAAAAAATATACTCGCATCGCTATTTTGTATGTATAAAGCGATAAAATTATGTCAACAATTTTTCCGGAAAGGGAAAGTCGTTCCTGTGGCAGCCGTCACCCCCTTGCGGATGCGTATGGTGCGGCTTTCCCGCCTTATCAAGGAGTAATGCTATGAACAAGATCAACGGCTACACGGAAGAGGAGGCAACGGGGCTCATCGAATACATCTACAGCGGCAAAAACGCAGGCAAGACGCTTTCTTATCTCTTTGAGACGTACGGAAAAGAACATAACCGCGCCAAGGGCAGCGTGCGCAACTATTATTATGCGTTTCTCAAGCAGCGTGAGGACGACCGCGTGAAGCGCATTCTCGAGGGCAAGGACCTGACGGCGGGCGAGATCAGACCGTTCACCGAAGAGGAGACGGAGGAAATGCTCAGAAAGGTGCTGACCGAAAAGAGCAAGGGCATGTCCGTGAGAAAGGCGATCAGGAACATTTCGGGCGGCGATGAAAAGCTCATGCTCCGCATGCAGAACAAGTACCGCAATCTCCTGAAGAAACAGCCCGAACGCGTACGCCGTGCGGCGGCGGAGGCGGGCATCCCCGAGGAAAAGACCTTCCTTCAGCGCAGGCTGGAGCGCGAGATCGACGCACTGTATGAGCGCCTTGCCGTCGAGCTTAAGGAGGAAAACGCTCGTCTTCGGGCAGAACTGGAAAAATTACGCAACGGGGAAAAAGAATAACTGCCGTATTCCTTCACAAACTGACAGTGCGGGAAAACCGCGGGAGGAAGGTATGGAAAAGATGTTTTGTCTCGGGCTTGCGCTCGGTATGGTAGGCGGCGCGCTCATTGTCGCAAACAGCTACAAGGCGCGTTCGCTTGTCAAAAAGAGCCAGGCGGAGCTGCTCGAAAAAGTGGACGAAATGATGGATGAACGCCTGAAGGATATGCCCGGAAAGGATACGTCCGACAAGAAGTCCAAGTAAACGAGGCTTCCATGCAGAAAGGATCGGCACATCATGTGCCGATTTTTTCTTTACCCTTGGGACGGTCAGTATAATATGCGCGACTTTGCATGTCTGAAACGCTGCGGGGCGTGCCCGTATTTTATAAAAAGCTGTCCGCTTTTCATTGCTGAGTCGTTTTTCCGTCAAAAGGCGTGCGTTTTTCTTTGTCGGAAATCTTTACTTTGCGCCGCGGATGTGGTATAATTTACCCATGTTACAGCAGATTGCCGCTTTCGATGTGGGGGATAAACGAGTGGGCGTCGCGTTCAGCGATCCGTTCGGCGACTATGCCGTTCCCTCGGACACCTATTTCCGAACGGGGGATTTCTCCCGTGACGTGAAGGCGCTTGCCGACATTGCGCGGGAGCGCGGCGTGACGAGCGTCGTTGTGGGGCTTCCCCTCAATGAGGACGGCTCGGAGAGCGTACAGAGCGAAAAGACGCGCCGTTTTGCCGCAGCCCTCGAACGGGAGGGACTGAGCGTTGTTATGGAGGACGAACGCTATACAACGCGCGCGGCAAGAGGCGATCTTTTAGAGATGGGCGTCTCGCAGAAGCGGGACAAGCGTAAAAAACAGGTCGACTCCATCGCTGCGGCGTATATTCTGGAGAGCTACCTTGCCAAAATCAAAAAAGGAGAAAGACAATGAAAGAGGAACGCAACGATTACACCGAGGACGACAACATCGTCGAACTTGTGGACGACGAGGGCAATACCTTCCGTTTTGAGCATCTCATGACGTTCGAATACAAGAACAACTGGTACTGCGCTCTTACCGAGATCAAGGAAGCCGTTGAAGACGACGGTGAGGATGAGGACGAGTCCGAGGAAGTCGCCATCTATCGCATCGAGGGCGACGAGGACAACGAACAGCTCATCCAGATCGAGGACGACGACGAACTGGACGAGGTTTTTGCCGAGTTCTGCGCGCAGTATGAGGACTTTGAGGACGCCGACGAAGCCGCCGAACTGGACGGCGCCGACGAGGACTAAAAACGAAGGCGCCCGCGCTTTTATAAAAGCGCGGGCGCATTTTTGCAGGCACGTTTATAGACCCAAGCTGGCATTTTTGCAGGCACGTTTATAGACCCAAGCTGGCATTTTTGCGGGTACGTTCAGATCAAAACGGCATTTTTTACAGACATGTTCAGAATCAGGACAGCCGTTTTCGCAGTCGTATCCGCAATGAAGTGCGGGCAGTGCGTGCGTCTGATGCATTTTGACATGCCTGCGGGAGAGTGCGCCGTTTGTGCATTCGCAGGAATTCCCAAACGAAAGTATTTCGCAGTATAATTTGTCTTACGTCATAAAAAATTTTTCAAGAAGGCTTGACAGCCTTCTTTTTTTATGCTATACTCTTATCAAGAATAAATCCTAATAAGAAATAATTTAAAGAAGAAAACCAGTCAGCCGTATCACGGAAGAGGAGGGGGCAGATGGCGGGTGCGCCGCGCAAGACAAAACAAAAACAGGCGGTGTACGAAGCCTTGACGCAGCTCGATCATCCGACGGCGACGCAGGTATACGAATATGTGCACACGCAAAATCCGACGCTTTCGCGCGGGACGGTGTTCCGCGTGTTGGGGGGATTTGCGGCAAACGGACAGGTGCGCAAGGTGACGCTGGAGGGCAGCGACGCGCGCTTCGATCATACGCTTGCGCCGCACGGGCACGGGAGGTGCCGCGAATGCGGACGGGTATGCGATATTTTTCTCGCCGACTTTGCAGCCATCGGAAGGGACGCCGTATGCGGCGGCTTTCAGGTGGAAGGCTGGGACGTGGAATTCACGGGGCTGTGCGAGGAATGCAGTAAGAAACAGATGCGCCAAGGCGCAAAAGAAGAATAAAAGGAGAAAACAACATGAAAGAACTCAAGGGAACCAAGACGCTGGAAAATCTGATGGCGGCATTTGCAGGCGAGAGCATGGCGACCAATAAATACGCATATTTTGCCTCGAAAGCGAAGAAGGACGGATTCAATCAGATCGCCGCGATTTTTGAAGAGACGTCGGGCAACGAGCGCGAGCACGCAAAGATGTGGTATAAGCTGATTGCGGGCGGCATCGGAACGACGGCGGAGAACTTAAAGGCGGCGGCGCAGGGCGAAAACGACGAATGGTCGGATATGTATCCCACGTTTGCCAAAGTTGCGCGCGAAGAGGGATTTGAGGCGATCGCGCAGATGTTTGAAAAGGTTGCGGGCGTTGAGAAGGAGCACGAGGCGCGCTATCTGAAACTTCTTCAGAATGTGGAAGAGGGCAGAGTGTTTGTAAAAGACGGCGAAGTGTACTGGCAGTGCCTCAACTGCGGTGCGATCGTCAAGGCGAGCGAGGCGCCCGAAGTTTGCCCTGTCTGCGCGCATCCCAAGGCATATTTCCAGCTCAAGCCTGAAAATTATTGATTTTTGCTCAAAACGCTTGCAATTATGGCTGGCGTGTGGTATGATGAAAACAAGATAACGCTGTGAAGCGGAGCAGTAACCCGTTTTTTCTGCTGCAGAGAGCCGCCGTTTGGTGCGAGGCGGTGCAAAGGGGCGGGCGAACTCACCGCAGAGCGGTCTCCCCGAACAAAGTAAGGGAGAACGGAGTCCCGCCGTTATAAGGGAAGGGCATGACTGTGCCCGCAGAGGGGCGGGATTTAATCCTGCAAGAAGAGTGGTACCGCGCGGCTCCCGCGTCTCTTTCGAGACACGGGACCGTTTTTTTATTTCGGAAGGAAAAATCAGAACGCGGAGACAACAAGGAGGGAGAAAATGGACGCGAAAAAGTATACAAAGCAGTTTATTCTGCCGCCCGAGCGGTGTATGGACTGGGCGGAGAAGCCGATGGTGGAACGCGCTCCCGTCTGGTGCAGCGTAGACCTTCGGGACGGCAATCAGGCGCTTGTCGAGCCGATGGGGCTGGAGACCAAGGTGGAATTTTTCAAACTGCTTGTGGAGATCGGCTTTAAGGAGATCGAAGTGGGATTCCCCGCCGCGAGCGAGACGGAGTATGCCTTTTTGCGTGCGCTCATCGAGCGCAACCTCATTCCCGACGATGTGACCATTCAGGTGCTGACGCAGGCGCGCGAGCACATTATCAAAAAGACGTTCGAGGCGATCAAAGGCGCAAAGAACGTCATTGTGCACGTCTATAATTCCACATCCGTCGCCCAGCGCGAACAGGTATTCCGCAAGGATAAAGCCCAGATCAGGAAGATCGCTGTTGACGGCGCGCGCCTTTTGAAGGAGCTGACCGACGCCGCAGGAGAAACGTATCGGTTTGAATACTCCCCCGAGAGCTTTACGGGTACCGAGCCCGAGTACGCGCTCGAGGTCTGCAATGCCGTGCTCGATGTCTGGAAACCGACGGCTGAGCGCAAGGCGGTCATCAATCTTCCCGCCACGGTGGAGAATGCCATGCCGCACGTCTACGCCCAGCAGGTGGAGTATCTGCACAAGCATCTTAAATATCGGGAGAACGTCATTATTTCTCTGCACCCGCATAACGACCGCGGAACGGGCGTCGCTTCGGCGGAGTTCGGACTCCTGGCGGGCGCGGACAGAGTGGAAGGGACGCTCTTCGGCAACGGCGAGCGTACGGGAAATTGCGACATCGTAACGCTTGCGATGAATATGTACTCGCAGGGCGTCGATCCCGCATTGGATTTTTCCAACATGCCCTATGTCGCCGCACTCTATCAGAACTATACCGATATGCGCATTTCGCCCCGTCAGCCCTATGCGGGGGAGCTTGTGTTCGCGGCATTTTCGGGGTCCCATCAGGATGCAATCGCAAAGGGAATGCGCTTCCGCGAAGAGACAAAGCGCACCGTCTGGGACGTTCCCTATCTGCCCATCGATCCCAAGGACGTCGGCAGAGAGTACGAGTCGGACGTCATCCGCATCAATTCGCAGTCCGGAAAGGGCGGCGTCGGTTACATTCTCGAGCAGGCGTTCGGCCTGAAACTTCCCGTCCGCATGAAAGAGGCGGTCAGCTATGCCGTCAAGCACGAGTCGGACGTCCTGCACAAGGAACTCAAGGCGGAGGAGATCTTCGGCGTATTCAGCAAGAGGTTCCTCTCCCCGCGCGGACGCTTCTCTCTCGGCGAAGTGCATTATCGCCAGGAAAACGGCATTACTGCGGCCGTAGAGGTCATAGAGGGCGCTTCCCGAGCAATTGTCGAGGCGACGGGCAACGGGCGTCTGGACGCCGTTTCCAACGCTTTGAAGAAGCATTTCGGGGTTCAGTTCAATCTCACGGGATACGAACAGCATGCGCTCTCGTCTGGTTCGTTTGCGCAGGCGGTCTCCTATCTCGGCGTCGAAGCGGAGGGTAAGACCTATTGGGGCGCGGGGGAAAATTCCGATATCACCATCGCGTCCGTGCAGGCGCTCGTTTCCGCACTCAATAATCTTCTGGAAGCAGGTGTATGAACGCAACCAATTATGATGTCGTCATGCAGCATATGCTCGAAGGCGCGGCGGATAAGAAGCTTTTATTGCATGCCTGCTGTGCGCCGTGCTCCACTTATTGCCTCACCGAGACTGCGCCAAAGACAAACGTGACGGTCTTTTTCTACAATCCCAATATGGACAGCGCGCAGGAGTATGAAAAACGGCTTGCTGAGCTGGAACGTCTGCTGAAAGAAACGCTTCAGGCTGATGTCATCGAAACGGGCTACCGTTCGCAGGATTTTGCGGCGATTTGTGCAGGTTTTGAGGACGCGCCCGAGGGCGGTGCGCGCTGTGAACGGTGCTTTCGGCTGCGGCTTTTTGAAACGGCGCGTCTTGCGAAAGAGGGCGGTTATGACTTTTTTGCCACAACGCTCACCGTTTCGCCCATGAAAAATGCAGCGCTCATCAACCGCATCGGAGAGGAGGCGGCAAAGGAGTACGGTGTCAGCTATCTTCCGACCGACTTCAAAAAACGGGGCGGTTATCTTCAGTCTGTTCAGCTCTCCAGGGAATATGGGCTGTATCGGCAGAATTACTGCGGCTGCATCTTTTCCAAGCGAAGACTGGAGGAAGCCGAAATAAACAATAAAAAAGAAACAACCTGAAAAAATGGCGCGGCGCGGACAATTTGTCCGCGCCGCGCCTTGATCTTTGAGCATTTTTGAAAAGTAGAAAACGGAAAACGGCAGTGATAGAAAGCGTTATTCGTACAAAGAAAAAAGGACCGCACATTTGACGCAGTCCCTTCGGTGTTTTTGTTCCTTGTTTAAAAACAAGTCTTCGTTCGGATAACTTGACTTTGCTTAAATGGTGCGCCTTCGTTCGGATAATATGTCTTTACTTAAATGGTGCACTTTTATTCGGGCAGGGTGCTTTTAATTAGGAAATTTCGGGAGATGTTTATTCCTGATGTTTTCCTGTCAGCAAATGTCTGTCGAATTGTTCGCGGGGCAGAACGGCGCCGCCGAGTGCATCCGAAAAGAGCAGCATTTTGTAGGCGCTTTCGGAAACGGCGCGCTCAAAGAGATCGTCCGCAGACGAGACGGAGGGGAGCAGGGGATCTGCATTTGCCGCTTTTTCAAAGCGTTCCCCCGAAAGGATGGCGTCATCTGGTTTTTTGGCGGGATAAAAACAGGACAGACCGTGAATATGGAACAGCTTGTCAAACCGAGCCCAGTGCTTGTGGGAAGCATAACATTTTTTGTGGAAGAATGCAAGGTAGCGGGCAAAGTTGTCGATTCCGCCATAGAGTTTTGCCTGATCCATGGGCGTTCTGTTTAGAGCTGTCGTTGTTTTTTTCCAAAGGGAAAGGATTGCCTCGTTTTTGCAGACTTTAAGAGGGGGATAGGGGTAATGTTCTGCTTCCCGTCCGCGGAACTTGCGGGCAAAGTAGACGTCCCAGTCGTTTTCCATGCGCTGGTGTTCGCGCTTATGCAGGCTGTTCTGCTCCAGATAGCGATAGACAAAGGGGTGGAATGCAACGTCTGCGCAGTAGTGCGTGACGTATCCCAGGCAATACGCCGTTGCAATTTTGCGATCATCTTCGCTCAAAGTGGGAAGGATCTCAATGAACGCCGTGAACAGTTCATAGACGGCATTGCGGTGCAGGTATCTGCCGAGGTTGCCCTCCTGCTTGTTCGCCCTTTGGGCAAAAAAGAACAAGTCGGGTCCCTGCGCACCGAGAAAATATGCTTCGGGCGCCGCTTCAATGGCAGATTGCAGTTGTTCGGGAAGGCGCCTTGCCGCCTCTTCGGCGATGAGCGCGTGGGTAATGGAAGATGGCATACTCTTATCCTATGAAATGCGCATTCTGCGCGTGATTATCGGAATTGTTGTAAACTGTTTGAGCCCCCGCTGTGCAGAGCTGTTTGCGTCATTACAGTGTCCTTTTATACCGTGTAATACCGTTTGCCGAACAGCGCGGTGCCGAGGCGGATCATATTGGAGCCGTGTGCAAGGCAGAGCTCCCAGTCTCCGCTCATGCCCATGGAAAGATATCGGATGTTTTCGTCCTGTGCCTTTGCTCTGTCATAGAGCGCGCGCATTTCGTCTGCGAGCTTTGCAAGCAGAGCCTCATCGTCCGAGAGGGGAAGCATTGCCATAAAGCCGCATACGCGCAGTCCTTGCATGGCTTTTGTGCGTTCATAGGCGGCGAACGCTTCTTCAAGAGAATATCCGCTCTTGGAAAGTTCGCTCCCGATATTGACTTCAATGAGTACGTCTGTCACGATGCCTGCGCGCGCGCTGCGTTTTGCAAGTTCCTCGGCGAGCTCGTCGCGGTCAAGGGAGTGAATAAGATAGGTCTTCCCGATGAGATATTTGACTTTGTTTGTCTGCAGATGCCCGATAAAGTGACGGTTTCCGCCGTGGACAAGATCATACTTGTCGCGGAATTCCTGAACTTTGTTTTCGCCGATATCAGTAATTCCTGCCTCGATCGCCTCGTTGATCTCCTGCGCGGTGCGCGTCTTGGTTGCCGCAACCAGCGTGACTTTTTCACCGAAGCAGTTTCCTGCCGCAATTTTGCTTAAATATGTTTTGACGTTTTCCGAAATGCTCATACCTGTTTCACCGCCCATATTATATCGTGTGCGGCGGCTTCTGTCAATGGAAATTGTTCACGCGTTTCTGCGAACAAAGTACGCGGATAAAGAAAACATACTCGTCCACAGAGAACGACGCGCGGGGAATGAATAAAGTGCAGTCAGAAAAAACTGCGTGCATGCAAACATAAAATTCAGCTTTTATAATGCCGCGCGGGCGGAGAAAACTCTCCGCCCGCGCGGGCTTTTCGTAGGGTTAACAACATTCAGAGATCTAATGAACAACACTCAGATGTGATCGGCGATACGCTGTGCCATCTCGCGGCAGCCGATTTTTTTCATGCCGTCTGAGAGAATATCCGCCGTACGCCATCCCTCGGCGAGGGTGTCCTCCACTGCCTTTTCAATGGCGGCGTATTCTTCCTGCATCCCGAAGGAATCCCGCAGCATCATGGCGGCGGCGAGGATGGTCGCAATGGGGTTGGCGGCGTCCGTTCCTGCAATGTCGGGCGCGGATCCGTGGATGGGCTCGTACAGTCCGCACGTCGTATCGCCAAGGGAGGAGGACGCGAGCATCCCGATGGAGCCCGTCACCTGAGCCGCCTCATCGGAGAGAATATCGCCGAACATGTTTGAAGTAAGCATTACGTCAAACTGTGCAGGATTTTTGACGATCTGCATTGCCGTATTGTCCACAAGCATATCGGTGACGGTGACGTCAGGATAGTATTTTTCCGCGTACGCATGCACCGTTCTGCGCCAAAGTCGGGAGGATTCAAGCACGTTCGCCTTGTCCACGGAGACAACTCTTTTCGAACGTTTTCTTGCAAGTTCGCAGGCGATACGCGTGATGCGTTCGATCTCTTTTACAGAGTATTTCTCGGTATCCCAGGCGGTTTCGCCCATGGCTTCATCGCGGTATGTGCCGCGTTCGCCGAAGTAAATGCCGCCTGTCAGCTCGCGCACGACAATGATCTCGATTCCGTTTTCAACGAGCTGCTTTTTCAGGGGCGATGCATCTGCAAGCGCTTTCCACAGCTTTGCTGGGCGGATGTTGGAGTACAGTCCCATTGCCTTGCGGATGCCGAGAAGCCCTTTTTCGGGACGTTTGTCTCCGGGAAGGCTATCCCATTTCGGGCCGCCCACCGCGCCCAAAAGAACGGAGTCGGAGGCAAGACAGCGTTCCACGGTCTTTGCGGGAAGGGGCTCCCCGCACGCGTCGATGGCGCATCCGCCCATGAGCAGGGGCTCGAAGGTAAATTTATGCCCGAATTTCTCGGCAACTTTTTTGAGGACTTCCACGGCGCCCGCCGTGATCTCGGGACCGATCCCGTCCCCTGCCAATACTGCAATATGTTTTTTCATAATTTCTCCGCATGGACCGCCGCATAGGGCAGCGTAGCTTTTTGATTGTTCCGCACGGGTACGCAATGCGCGTGAGTGCCGCAGAACGGCCGCCCTGCGGCGCCGATCTTTGCCGAAAATAAACGTTATGGATGATCAGAGGCTTTTTAAAAGTCCGCCCGCGTCGATGATGCGCTGAATGAAGGGCGGGAAGGGCTGTGCCTGAAAGGTTTCGCCCGTTGTTTCATTCCTGATCTCACCTTTTGCGAGATCGCAGGAGACAATGTCGCCCGCGCGGATATGGCTGACGGCTTCGGGACATTCGAGAATGGGAAGCCCGATATTGATGGAGTTGCGGTAGAAGATGCGCGCGAAGGTATTGGCAATGACCAAAGAGACGCCGCTCGCTTTGATGGCGATGGGGGCGTGTTCGCGCGAGGAACCGCAGCCGAAGTTGTCCTCAGCAACGATGATGTCGCCCGCTTTGACGTTTTTGACGAAGTCGGGATCGATATCCTCCATGCAGTGTGCGGCGAGTTCCTGCGCGGAAGCCGTGTTGAGGTAACGGGCAGGGATGATGACGTCGGTATCGACGTCGCTTCCAAATTTGTGAACTTTGCCTTTGACGATCATTTCATCACCTCCGCGGCAGTTGCCAGTCTTCCGCAAACCGCGCTTGCCGCCGCCGTATAGGGGGAAGCGAGGTAAATTTCGCTCGTGATATGTCCCATACGTCCCACAAAGTTACGGTTTGTGGTGGAGACGCACCGTTCGTTGTCGGCAAGAATGCCCATGTGTCCGCCGAGGCAGGGTCCGCAGGTAGGCGTCGAGACGATTGCCCCCGCGCGGATGAAGGCTTCCAGCAGTCCCTCTTTCATGGCCTGCAAGTACACTTCCTGTGTGGCGGGGATGACGATACAACGCACGTTTTTGGCAACTTTTCTGCCTGCAAGAATCTCTGCCGCCTGCCGAAGATCGGAGATCCTGCCGTTGGTGCACGAGCCGATGACGACCTGATCGATGTCGATGTTTTCCCAGGACGTATGCGTGTTTTCGGGCAGATGCGGGAAGGAGACCGTCGGTTTTAAGGCGGAAAGATCGATTTCATAAATGGCATCATATTGTGCGTCGGCGTCGGCTTCAAAAATTCTGACGGGGCGGCGGAAGCGTCCTTCCATATAGGCGAGCGTCTTTTCGTCTACGGGGAAGATCCCGTTCTTTGCGCCCGCTTCGATCGCCATATTGCAGACGGTGAACCGATCGTCCATGGAGAGCGAAGAGATGCCCTCGCCCGTAAATTCCATGCTCTTGTAGAGCGCGCCGTCCACGCCGATCATGCCGATGATATGAAGGATCAGATCTTTCCCCGTGACATAGGCGGGGAGACTCCCTTTGAGAACAAATTTAAGGGCGGAGGGGACTTTGAACCAGCACTTGCTCGTCATCATGGCTGCGGCGAGGTCAGTCGAGCCGACTCCCGTCGAAAACGCGCCGAGCGCACCGTAGGTGCAGGTATGACTGTCCGCGCCGATGACGCAATCCCCTGCGCCGACAAGTCCCTGCTCGGGCAAAAGCGCATGCTCGATGCCCATCGTACCCACGTCGAAGAAGTGTTCCACGCCCTCGCGCATGGCAAATGCCCGCGTGCACTTGACCTGACATGCGGCTTTGATGTCCTTGTTGGGCGTAAAATGATCCATGACAAGCGCGATCTTGTCTTTATCCTTGACGTGCCCGCTCACTTTTTCCAGCTCTTTGATCGCGACGGGCGCAGTGATGTCGTTGGCGAGCGCGAGATCGAGCTCTGCTTCGATGAGCTGTCCCGCAGTGACAGAAGAGAGTCCCGCATGTGCTGCAAGAATCTTTTGCGTCATCGTCATTCCCATATTCTGCTCTCCTTTTTTTGGATATCTCTTGACAAAGTATATCATATATGATATACTTTCGTCAATCATTAGAAAAATGAATTATTGCATAGGAGTAATCGAAAAATCGAATCGTGAATACCGACAGTCTGCGTACGTTTTTACTCGTTGCGAAACTCAAAAATTTTACGCGTGTCGCGGAACAGCTCTTCATTGCTCAGTCCACCGTCACCAACCGCGTGGCGGAGCTTGAGCGGGAACTCTCTGCAAAGCTGCTTCGAAGAGATACGCGCAATGTTGCCCTCACCGAGGAGGGGAAAGCGTTCTGTGAATATGCGCGCCGCATTGTCGAGATGGAGGATGCGTGTATTGCCGCCGTCAAGGGCGGGGTGCGTCAGCTGCGCATCGGCGCCACGAATGCCGTCTATGAGGGCGCACTCAAACAGCGCGTGCTTGAGGGGATCGCACAGGGGAAAATGTACCGCGTGACCATCGGACACACGACGGGGCTTCTCGAAATGCTCTGGGACGGTTTGCTCGATGCGGCGTACGTCTATCAGGATATGCGGCGTTCCGGCTATTCCTGCAAACTTTTTTCGGAGGACGAGCTCGTCCTGCTTGCCCGTTCGGATAAGAATGAATTCCACGGCGGCATTCACCGCGACCAGCTTGCCGAAATTCCCTGCGCCATGTGCAATTTCTCCCTGCAGGAGATCGGATCTTACCTTCGGGAGCTTTTCCCTGCAGGAAAACTGTTCCCGTTTGAAGTGGATAACTCCAACAAGGTAAAAGATTTTCTCGCCGCAGGATTGGGGTACGCCTTTTTACCGCGCGGAATGGTGCATGAGGAGCTTGCAGAAGGGAAGTTTGTTGAGATCGCTCCCATTGACTTCAAACGCATGATCATTCCGAGCTACCGCATCTGCCGTACCGAAGATGAGGACCTTTGTTTTTAATCTGATATGTTAGGTGCGTCCGATGAAATTGTGTTCCGCACAGCATTTGCGGCGCACTATATTTACTCCGTTTCATAAAGGGGCGTTTTTGCATTTTGCTCCGTCATATTTAGAGAAGAAAAACCGCCCGACGCTGTTGCGTCGGGCGGTCTGTTTTTGGCATATCTTTTGTTTTCCTGATTATAAGAGAGCGGCTTTTTATGAGCGGCGCCCGTCCGAATCGGACGGGCGCCGCTCAATTTTCAGAACGATTTTGCACTCAGAATTTTTTGAAAACAGCGCCGTCGGAGGCGGACGTAACCAATGCGCGATAGCGCTTCAAGTATCCTTCGACGGGTTTTTCCAAAGGAACGAAAGCGGCAAGTCGGGCCTTGATTTCCTGCTCGGGGACGCGCAGATTGATTTCGCCCTTTTCGATGTCGATATCAATGATATCGCCTTCCTTCACAACGCCGATGACGCCGCCTGCGGCAGCTTCGGGACAGACATGCCCGATCGCCGCGCCGCGGGTTGCGCCCGAGAATCTGCCGTCCGTGATGAGTGCGACGGTGTCTCCGAGTCCTGCGCCCACGATGGAGGAGGTAGGGGAGAGCATTTCGCGCATTCCGGGACCGCCTTTGGGACCTTCGTAGCGGATGACGACGACATCGCCCGCCTTGATTTTGTTTGTGGAGATCGCCTCCATGGCAGCCTCTTCCGAGTCAAAGACGCGCGCGGGGCCCGAGTGGCGGTACATCTTGGGGTCAACGGCGCTCTTTTTGACGACGGCGCCGTCCTTTGCGAGATTTCCCTTGAGGATGGCGAGTCCGCCGTAGGGTGAATAGGGGGCGGAGACGGGGCGGATGATGTCGGTATCCCGTACGCGTGCGCCCTTGGTGAGCTCATCCTGCGAAAGGTCTGCCACCGTCATGGCGGAACCGTCAAAGAGACCTGCGTCGATGAGTTCACGGATGACGGCAGAGATGCCGCCCGCGTCCTCGAGTTCTTCGATGTAGTGCTCGCCTGCGGGCGCAAGGCGGCACAGATTGGGCGTCTTCATGCTGATCTCGTTCATGGTATCCACCGAGATCTGCTCTTTGGAAAATCCCAGCTCGCTTGCGAGCGCGAGGAGGTGAAGCACCGAATTGGAGGATGCTCCGATCGCCATGTCCACGCGCTCGGCGTTTTTAAGTGCCGTCGGCGTGAGGATATCGCGGGGACGGATGTTCTTTTCCAAAAGGCGCATGACGGCTTCGCCCGTCTTTTTGGCGAGGACGAGCCGAGCAGAATAGACAGCGGGGATGGTTCCGTTCCCGGGAAGTGCCATGCCGAGCGCCTCTAAAAGACAGTTCATGGAGTTCGCCGTGAACATGCCCGAGCACGACCCGCATGAAGGGCAGGCGGCGCATTCAAAACGGGTGAGTTCCGCTTCGTCGATCTTGCCCGAGGTATAGGCGCCCACGGCTTCGAACATGGAGGACAGCGACAGCTTTTTGCCGTCCTTGTGTCCTGCAAGCATGGGCCCGCCCGAACAGAAGGCGGAGGGAACGTTTGCGCGTACCGCGCCCATCAGCATGCCGGGGATGATCTTGTCGCAGTTGCCCACAAACACGCACGCGTCGAAGGCGTGCGCCGTGATGAGGATCTCCGCGCTGTCCGCAATGATCTCGCGGGAGGGCAGGGAGTAGCGCATGCCCTTGTGTCCCATCGCGATGCCGTCGCATACACCGATGCAGGGCACGATGACGGGCTTTCCGCCCGCTGCAAGTACGCCGTCCGAGACCGCGCGTGCGATCTCATTGAGGTGCATATGCCCCGGGATAATGTCGCTCTGTGCGCAGATGATCCCGACGATGGGCTTTTTCATTTCGGAATCCGACCAGCCGAGCGCGCGCAGAAGAGAGCGCTGCGCCGCCATATTGCTGCCGTTCGTAAAGGTATTGTTCATGTTGATAGCCTCAGCTCTGCCGTTGTTCTCGCCCTTATGTCAGCATTTTGGAAAACCGTTGCCGTGATTTTGCGGCAAAAGCGGATTTTCTGAATGCGGAAGGTGCAGGCAGATTCAAACTCAGATGCGTTCTTTGTAGTCTGTCTCGTCTTTGATGGTCGTTTTGCCGCGGGAGATGCTCGTCACGCCCGTGCGTGCAAGCTCCATGACGCCGTAGGGCATGAGCATGGTGACGAATCCGTCCAACTTGGTGGGTTTTCCCGTGAGTTCGAGAATGGTTGCCTCGGGGGAAGCGTCCACGACCTTGGCGCGGAAGATTTGGCTGATCTCCAGCACCTGCGAACGCGTCGATGCGTCCGTTTTGATTTTTATGAGCAAAAGTTCGCGGCTGACGGCGTCCTCTTCGACGCGCATGATCTTCTTGACGTCGATGAGTTTGTCCATCTGCTTCATCATCTGCCCGAGGATATAGTCATCGCCGTTTAAGACGATGGTCATGCGGGAGAGATCGTCGCTCTCCGTCTTGCACACGGAGAGGGATTCAATGTTGTAACCGCGCCGTGCGAAGAGCGCGGCAACGCGGGTGAGAACGCCCGATTTGTTGGAGACAAGTGCGCTGATCGTATGACGGCTCATTGTTTTTCCTCCCATTCAGTCATGATGGTGTCGTACGTCTGCCCGGGTTTGATCATGGGCAGAACGTTTTCGTCGTTGCCGATCTGGCAGTCCACGACAACGGGGGAAGGCGTGGAGAACGCCTCTTTGAGAATGTTGTCTACCTCTTTTTCATTGCTGATGCGCAGTCCCTTTGCACCGAAACTTTCTGCAAACTTCACATAGTCCGTCTTTTTGCGGACGTCCGTCTGCGAGAAACGGTGTCCGTAGAAGAGCTTCTGCCATTGCCGCACCATGCCGAGCGCGTGGTTGTTCATCAGAAGGATGGTGATGGGCAGATCCTGCGTGACGGCGGTGGAAAGTTCGTTGAGATTCATATTGAAACATCCGTCACCCGTGACCAGAATGACGTGTTTTCCCGTCGCCTTTGCCGCACCGATGGCAGCGCCCAGTCCGTAGCCCATCGTGCCGAGTCCGCCGCTCGTGCAGAAGGTGCGCGGCTTTTCGATGGGGTAGTACTGCGCCGTCCACATCTGGTGCTGTCCGACGTCAGTCACGACGATCGTATCTTCGGGCGCAAGCTTTGCCGCTTCGATGAGAATGCGGTGTCCGAGTTCGGGTGCTTTCTGCCGTGCAAGTTCCGCCGCTTTGTATGCCTTTGCGGTATCGGAGAATGCGCGTTTTTGTTCGCTCACGAGCGGAATAAGCGTGGTGAGCGCCTCTTTCACGTCGCCCAGGACGGAATGCGTAACCGCAATGTTTTTATTGAGCTCCGCATTGTCGATGTCAATTTGTATGACCGTCTTTTCTGCGGCAAATTTATCGCGGTTGAGCGCAACGCGGTCGGAAAAACGCGTTCCGATCGCAATGATGCAATCGCTTTCCAGACAAAGCTTTGCCGCCGTTGCGGTTCCGTGCATGCCGATCATGCCCATAAAGAGGGGATGGCTCGCAGGAAATGCACCAAGCCCCATGAGCGTGGATACGACAGGGGCGTCCAGCTGCTCGGCGAGTTCACGCACCTGTGCAGACGCGCCCGACGCAATGGCGCCGCCGCCTACCATGATAAGCGGGCGTTTTGCCTCGTCGATCGCGCGTGCTGCGTCCTGTAAATCGCTCGCAGGTACGGGCTTTGCATGCGGCAGAACGGGCTTTTGCGGAATGTATTCCGCTTTTTCGCTCTGTACGTTTTTGAGAATGTCAATGAGCACGGGTCCTTTTCTGCCGGAATTGGCAATGAGAAAGGCTTCGCGGATAACACCCGCAAGCTCTTTGACATCCTTTACGATATAATTGTGTTTGGTAATGGGCAGGGTGATCCCGAAAATATCGATCTCCTGGAAGGAATCGCGCCCCAGGAAGTTCGCGCCGACATTGCCCGTAATGGCAACGACGGGGACGGAGTCCATATATGCAGTCGCGATGCCCGTGACAAGATTGGTGGCGCCGGGGCCGCTTGTCGCAATGACGACGCCCGTCTTCCCCGTAACGCGCGCCCAGCCGTCCGCGGCGTGTGCCGCGCCCTGCTCGTGCGAGGTGATGACGTGTTCAATCGTGCCGTCACGATAGAGCGCGTCGTAGATGTCGAGAACCGTCCCGCCGGGATAACCGAATACGGTGGTTACGCCCTGCTCTTTGAGGCACTCGATCAGGATTTCTGCTCCCATCAGCTTCATAAAGCGACCTCCTTGAAAAGTGTATTGTTTATCATTATATTGGATAATTTGCATTTTGTCAAGCGGCTGGATGCACTTGGCTTTCGTCCGCGTTCCGCATTTCCCGTATTGCGGCAATCGATGATTCGCATAAATAGCGCATGCGCGGCAGCTTTTTTGGCTGCCGCGCATGTGCTATTTTAATTTCTATATTCTCACAACGTTCCTCTTTGTCCGATCCACAAGAGGCGTGAGAATCCTTATCCGCACTGTCAGTACTGTTTCAGACGTTTTTTGATGGAAGCGATTCCTTCCTTTGCGGCGCGAACGGAGGAGCCGCCGACGCTGTCTCTGCCTTCGGCGGAAGCGCGTGTGGTGACGACGCTCAGAACATCCTCTTCAAAGATGTCGCTCTGAGCGCGGAATTCTTCCAGCGTCAGGGAAGGGAGCGTCTTGCCCGTCTCGATGCAGTAGCGCACGAGTTTCCCCGTGATCGCGTGGGCATCGCGGAAGGGGACGCCGCGTTTTGCGAGGTAGTCTGCAACGTCGGTTGCGGTCGCATAGCCTTCGCCCGCCGCGTCGTACATTCTGTTGACGCGGAAGGTGATCTTCGCAAGGAGCGCCGTGTAGATAGAAATGCAGTTTTCAAGCGTCGTCTGCGCGTCGAAGAAGGGTTCCTTGTCCTCCTGCAAGTCTTTGTTGTAGGCGAGCGGGATTCCCTTGATCATCGTAAGTACGCCCATGAGATGTCCGTAGACGCGTCCCGTCTTTCCGCGCACCAGTTCGGGGATATCGGGATTCTTTTTCTGCGGCATGATGGAAGAACCCGTCGAGTAGGCGTCGGGGATGTCCCAGTAGCCGAACTCGTCGGACGTATAGAGGATGGTGTCCTCGCACAGCCGCGAGAGGTGCGCCATCGCAAGCGAAGCGCAGAAGAGGTATTCCGCCACAAAATCGCGGTCGGATACGGCGTCGAGGGAGTTCTGTGACACGCTGTCAAAACTAAGCAGCTCGCGGGTGATCTCGCGGTCGATGGGCCAGGACGTTCCTGCAAGCGCGGCACTTCCGAGCGGCATGACGTTCATGCGCTGTCTGAGTGCATGGAAGCGGTCAAGATCGCGCAGGAACATTTCCGAGTATGCATTGAAATACTGTGCGCAGTTGATGGGCTGTGCTTTTCTTAAATGCGTAAACCCGGGCATAATGTACCGCATGCCTTCCTTTGCGCGGGTGAGAAGCACCTGAATGAGCGCTTTGAGATGCTTGATGGCATTGTCAACGGCGTCGCGGGCATACAGGCGCATATCCGTTGCGACCTGATCGTTTCTCGAGCGGGCAGTGTGCAGTTTTTTGCCCGTCTGACCGATGCGGGAGACGAGTTCTCCCTCCACAAAGGAGTGGATATCCTCCTGTCCTTCGACGGCGAGAGCGCCGCTTTCGATGTCGGCGTAAATGCTTTTGAGCCCTTTGCAGATGTCGTCTGCTTCCTGCGCGGTGAGAATGCCGCACTTTCCGAGCATGGTCGCATGCGCGACGGAAGCCGTGATGTCCGCGCGCCAGAGTTTTTTATCGAAGGAGAGCGATTCGTTGAATGCGTCGGCGTCCGCCGCCTCGGGCGCGTCGAACCTTCCCTGCCAGAGTTTCATGACCGTACCTTCCTTGCGTAATGTTTCCCGCATATTGTACAATATTTTTTTGGAGATGGCAACCGTTTTCCCATGCAAACGAATGTGCGGCGCCCAAATTTCTTGACAGGTCAGGGCTTTTGCGGTACAATGACAATATGATCATTTTAGGACTTGATCCCGGAATCGGAACGATGGGCTACGGCGTCATCGACAAGGATGCGCGCGGAAATTGCACCGCCGTCGATTACGGGGTTGTCAAGACGCCGCCGGGGGAGAATCTTGCCGTGCGGCTGTGCATTCTTGAAGAGGGCGTCAACGCGCTCTTTGACAAGTTTCATCCCGAAGAGGCGGCAATGGAGGAGCTGTTCTTCTCCAAAAACGTGACGACGGGCATAGCGGTCGCACACGCGCGCGGCGTCATGCTGCTCACCTGCAACAAGCGCTGCGGCCGTATTTTCGAGTATACGCCCAATCAGATCAAGCAGGCGCTCACAGGTTACGGCGCTGCGGACAAGGGTCAGATGCAGCGCGTCGTTGCGGCGCATCTTCGCCTTCCCAAACCGCCCCGTCCCGACGACGCGGCGGACGCGCTCGGCGTTGCCCTGTGCCATGCCTTTACCAGCCGTTTCGGCGTGCTCTTCGGCGTGAAATAAGCATAGTACGGCGCGAAAAACGTAAAACAGCGCAAAGTACCATAAAGCAGGATTGCATAAATACGGCGTTCGCATGAACACTGAGTTGTTCCCATGCGGAGATACGGACATTCCGATGCGGAGGGGAGATACATATGATCGGTTATTTAAGAGGAAAAGTGCTGTCGCTGCAGCCGGATAGTGTCCTGCTCGATGTGGGCGGCGTCGGGTATGAAGTCATCTGCTCGGGCGCGGCATTTGCCAATCTCTCGGGTGTCAAGAAGGGCGAAGAGGGGGAGGTCTATACCTATCTGCAGGTATCCGAGCAGGGCATTGCGCTCTACGGGTTTGCGGACATAAGGGAAAAGGAACTGTTTTTGCGGCTCACGTCCGTGCAGGGGGTGGGCGCGAAAATGGCGATCGCGGCGCTCTCCGCGATGCGGCCTGCCGATCTCACCGAGGCGATCTACACGGCGGACGTCAAGCGTCTGACTTCCGTGAAAGGACTTGGCAAGAAGACGGCGGAGCGTATCGTGCTCGAACTGCACGGGAAGATCTCGGCAGACGAGATTCTCGGCACGTCCGAGGGGGGTATGTCCGCGCCTGCGCTTCCGAAATCGCAGGCGGACGCCGATGCCGTGGCGGCGCTCATGAATCTCGGGTTTACGCGTCAGGAGAGCACGCGCGCCGTGGAGCGCGCCAAAGAATCGGGTGCTGTGTCCGTTGAGGAGATCATCGGCGCGGCGCTGAAGGGAATGTGATATGGACGACTACGGATACGGCGAGGACCGCCTCTTATCGAGCACGAAAAACGAGTATGACGCAGAGGAGAACATCCTGCGTCCCAAGACGCTTGCGGAGTACGTCGGCCAGGACAAGGTCAAGGAAAATCTTTCCGTCTACATGGAGGCGGCAAAGAGCCGTTCGGAAGCGCTCGATCATGTTCTTTTGTACGGCCCTCCGGGGCTCGGAAAAACGACGCTCGCGCACATCATCGCCAATACGATGGGCACGCAGATCAAACTCACCAGCGGCCCCGCGATTGAGCGCTCGGGCGATCTTGCCGCCATTCTCACCAACCTCAACGAGGGGGACGTGCTGTTCATCGACGAGATCCACCGTTTGAATCATGCCGTCGAGGAAATTTTGTATTCAGCGATGGAGGACTATGCTCTTGACATCATCGTCGGCAAAGGCCCGTCCGCAAGGAACATCCGTTTTTCGCTCAAGCGGTTTACGCTCATCGGCGCAACGACCCGCGCGGGCTTGCTCTCTTCGCCGCTTCGCGATCGGTTCGGCATCATGTGCCGCCTCGATATGTACACGCCCGAGGAACTGCGGCGCATCGTCTCGCGTTCCGCACGCACGCTCGGTATCGGCATCGAGGAAGACGGCGCCTATGAAATTGCCCGCCGTTCCCGCGGGACGCCCCGTATCGCCAACCGCCTGTTAAAGCGCGTGCGCGACTTCGCCGCCGTGGCAGGAAGCGCCGTCGTAACAAAGGAGGACGCCCGCCGCGCACTCGCAAGAATGGAGATCGACGAACTCGGCCTTGACGAGACCGACCGCAATCTTCTGCGCGCGCTCATTTGTAAATTCAACGGCGGCCCCGCAGGACTTGATACGCTCGCCGCGACCATCAACGAGGACGTCGCCACCATCGAGGACGTCTACGAGCCATACCTTTTGCAGCTCGGGTTCATCGCCCGCACGCCGCGCGGCAGAGTCTGCCTGAAGGGCGGCTATGAACACATGGGCATGAAGATGCCCGAAAGCGCGAAAAAACAGCTCTCTGTCTTTGACGATAACGACTGAGCGCGAAGCGCTATGACAACGGCTGAGCATTTCGACAACGACGAAGCACATTTTGTAGCCGTTTTTGGCAGCCGAATGATTGATTCGCCGTTTTGGGTGGCGGAATGACCGATCTTTGTATGAACTCGGAGCGGATGTTTTCTTAAGAGAATCCGAAGCACAATACAACATACAGCGAAAAGCGGACGGATTGCCGCTTATAATAAACATTTACAACGCATATGGAAACTCTGAAAAAAAGTGATTTTTGGTATGATCTGCCCGAGGAGCTTATTGCGCAGACGCCTGCCGAGCCGCGCGATTCGTCGCGGCTTTTGGTCTACCACAGGGACACAAAACGCATCGAGCACAAGATTTTTCATGACGTCATCGACTATCTGAAGGCGGGGGACGTGCTCGTCATCAACCGCACGCGCGTCCTGCCTGCGCGCATGTATGCGCACACGGTCAACGGCGGTGCGGTGGAGGTGCTTCTTCTGAAGCGGCTCGATCTCACCGAGTGGGAAGTGCTCGTTCGCCCAGGGAAGAAGTGCCGCCCGGGAACGCACCTCGTTGTCAATGAAGAGCTCTCGCTCGACGTCGTATCGGTCACGGAATCGGGCGAACGTATCGTAAAATTTGTGTATGACGGCACCTTTGAGGACATTCTCTCCCGCGTCGGGACGATGCCGCTTCCGCCCTATATCCATGAAAAACTCGCCGACCCCGAACGCTATCAGACGGTATATTCCAGGGAGAACGGTTCGGCGGCGGCGCCTACGGCGGGTCTGCACTTTACGCCCGAACTTCTGGAGCGCATCCGCGCAAAGGGTGTGGAAATTGCCGAAGTATTGCTCCATGTCGGACTTGGGACCTTTCGCCCCGTCAAGGAAGAGAACGTGCTCGATCATAAGATGCACTCCGAATATTACGAGGTGAGCGAAGAGGCGGCGGACATCGTCAACCGCGCGAAGAGGGAGGGGCGGCGCGTCATCTGCGTGGGCACCACCAGCGTGCGCACGGTGGAAACGGTCGCAGACGAGCACGGATTTTTGCGCCCCTGCAAGGGCAATACCGAGATCTTCATCTATCCGCCCTATCAATTCAAGTGCGTGGACGCACTCATCACCAATTTTCACCTGCCAGAAAGCACGCTTGTCATGCTCGTAGCTGCGCTCTGCTCCCGCGAGGAGATTCTGAGCGTCTACGAGACCGCCGTCAAGGAACGCTATCGTTTCTTCTCTTTCGGCGACGCCATGTTGATTCTGTAAGCGTGGGAAACGCTCTGAAATGTGTGCGGACGGAAAAAGCGGGACGCTGCAACATTGCGTGCGTCAGAATGTTTCAAAAAGGAAAGCGGGGCGGCGCAATTTGAAGGCGCAATTTGAATGAGGATAACTGATGAACAACGAATTTTTTTCCTTTGAACTTCAAAAGGTGGACCCCGAGACGGGGGCGCGGGCGGGCGTATTCCACACGCCGCACGGGGACATCGAGACGCCCGTCTATATGCCTGTGGGAACGCAGGCGACCGTAAAGGGGATGCTGCCCAGGGATCTCAAAGAGATCGGCACGCAGATTCTGCTCTCCAACACCTATCACCTGTATATGCGGCCCGGGGACGATCTCATCGCGCGGGCGGGCGGACTGCACAAATTCATGAACTGGGATCGTCCCATCCTCACGGACAGCGGCGGATTTCAGGTATTTTCGCTCGCTTCGCTCAATAAAATTACCGATGAGGGCGTGACGTTTTCATCCCATGTGGACGGGAGCCGCCACACCTTCACGCCCGAGCTTGCGATGAAGATTCAGCACAATCTGGGCTCGGACATCATCATGGCGTTCGATCAGTGTTCGGAGTACGGCTATACGCACGAGCAGGCGAGCGCCGCCATGGAGCGCACGTCGAAGTGGCTGGAGCGCTGCTATGCGGCGCACGACAATCCCCGTCAGGCGCTCTTTCCCATTGTACAGGGGAATTTCTATAAAGACCTGCGGCGAGAGAGCCTGAAGCGCTGCCTTCCCTTTGTGAAACACGGCATCGCCATCGGCGGGCTGTCGGTGGGGGAACCCAAGCCCTTGATGTATGAACTTCTGGACGATCTCAAAGAAGTGCTTCCGACGGATGTGCCGCGCTATCTCATGGGGGTCGGTTCGCCCGACTGTCTTGTGGAGGGGACGCTGCGCGGTGTGGATATGTTCGACTGCGTGCTTGCAACGCGCGTCGCACGCAACGGAACGGCGCTCACTTCCCGCGGGAAGGTGGTTGTCCGCAACGGGAAATACAAAGAGGATTTCACCCCGCTCGATCCCGACTGCGACTGTTATTGCTGCCGCAACTATACGAAGGCGTACCTGCGCCATCTTGTCAACGTGGGCGAAATGACGGGAGCAATGCTTTTGTCCCTGCACAATATTGCCTATCTCCACAAGCTCATGCGCGGACTGCGCGAGAGCATTCTTGGCGGATATGTCAGGGATTTTGTTGCGGAATTTTACCGTAAACAGGGCGAGCAGAACTGACGTTGTTTTGTGATTTTGGCGGGATACAGGTTTGAAATCTTGGTGAAATGGAAAAAATAACCGCAAATCGCTTGCCAAAAAACGCGAAAAAGCGTATCATAGATGATGTCCCGAAGGGGAATCCCATCAAAGGAGAGAACTAAGAGTATGTGGTCCGCATTATTGGAAGATACAGCAGGCACGACGAACACGGGGGCGGGGAACGACTGGTTCCTTTGGATCTTTATCGGCGTCATCGTCGTTGCTTTCATCGTTTATCTGTTTTTCTCGGGCAGAAAGAACAAGGCGCGTCAGCAGGAGTATGTCGAACAGCTCGAAGCCATCCGTCCCGGACATAAGGTCAAGACGGCAGGCGGGATCTGCGGCATCGTCGTGGAAGTCTGCGACGACAACACTGTGATCATTGAGACGGGCAGCGAGAATTCCGGAAAGTCCTATGTCAAGATGGACAAGGAACTCATTGCGCAGACGGATGCCAAGGGCCCGACGCAGATCGCGCGCGAGGAAGCCGAGGCAAAGCGCAAAGCGGAAAAGGAAGCCAAGGAGGCGGCAAAGCGCGGAGAAAGCGCGCCCGCTGCAGAGGCTCCCGCGCAGGAGCAGCCCGCACAGGAAGAGGCTCCCGCTTCCGAAGAAGAGAACAAAGAAGAAAAATAATCGAATAAACGGACAAACCCCCGCATACCGTAAAGTAACACGGATGCGGGGGTGTTTTTTATGCAGGAATTCGGAAGGAGTGTGAAGCAGGTCGTGCTTGCCGCGCTCTTTTGTACGATCTTTTATCTGGTGGCAACGGCGCTGGCGGCCATCCTCGTGCGTGCCTATGCGCCTGCAGATGGCGCAGTGCTTGCCATCAACTGGGTGATCAAGTGCGTTGGCGCATTTTTGTTCCCGCTGCTGTTCGTGCACAGCGGCCGCGCGCTTTTCAAGGGGATCGCGGCGGGCCTTTTTGCAACGGTGCTCGCCATGCTGCTCTTTGCCGCCATCGGCGGCGGCTTTCGCCTCAATGCGCTCTTCCTCGTCGAATTGCTCGTCTGCGGCGTGCTCGGCGGTTTAGGTGCGCTTGCGGGCGTCAGACTGCGCAAGGAATAACAAAAAATAGCAAGAAATAAAGGGAGGAATCGGCAGACAAATTGCAAATTTCTCTGATTGCGTGGTTTTTCATGCGTTCTTGATGAGAAAATTCATGAAATGAAAAAAATCACTTGCAAAATTTGTTGTGCCGTTGTATAATAGAGAAAAAAGATGACAGGAGAAATGATATGATCCGTACGATTGCAAAACCTCAGACGAAGAAAGTGACGGGCTGCGGTGAGTGCAGAAGCACCTGCCAGTCGGCATGCAAGACGAGCTGCACGGTCGGCAACCAGTCCTGCGAGCGCGTGACGAGAGAAGAGAAGATCGAGAGAAGATAAATTTGTTTGCATGTGGCGGGGAGCGGCGCGATGCGCTGCTCCTTGTTTTGCACTTTTTCAGAAAATTATGGTACATGTTTTTCACTATCACGGACATCACTACGTCTACGATACGGGCAGCGGCGCGCTTCACGAGTGTGACGAAAAGACGGCGCGCCATCTTGCGGGCGAGTCTGTCGAGTTCACGGACGAAGAACTGAAGGCAACGCTTGCCGATATCGAGGGACTGAAGGAAGCGGGGCTCTTATATGCCGAAGAGGTAAAAGTCGCGCCTGTCAAGTCGCACGAGCTCAAAGCGCTGTGCATTCACATCTGTCACGACTGCAACCTTCGCTGCAAGTACTGCTTTGCGGACGAGGGGGCGTATCACGCCGCGCGCGAGATGATGAGCCTCGAGACGGCAAAGAAGGCGATCGATTTCCTCATCGAGAACAGCGGTGCACGCAAGGTGCTCGAGGTGGACTTTTTCGGCGGCGAGCCGCTCATGAATCTGGACGTCATCAAAGAGACGGTCGCCTATGCCAAGGAAGAGGCGGCAAAGCGCGGCAAAAAGTTCCTGTTCACCACGACGACGAACGGACTTTTGCTCAATGACGATGCGATCGACTTTCTCAACCGCGAGATGGAGAACGTCGTTTTGTCGCTTGACGGCCGTCCCGAAGTGCACGACGCGGTGCGCAAGACGGTGTCGGGAAAGGGCAGTTTTGACGCGGTCATCGACAAGATCAAGAAGTTTGTCAAGATCCGCGGGGACAAGCACTACTATGTGCGCGGCACGTTCACGGCAAAGAACCTCGATTTCTCCAAGGACGTTCTCTTCCTTGCCGATCAGGGATTCGATTCCCTGTCCGTGGAACCCGTCGTCACCGACATTCCCGAACTGCAGATCAAAGAGGAGCATCTTCCCGTCATCGAGGCGGAGTATGAAAAGCTCTGCGACGAATACATCCGCCGCGAAGCGGAAGGAAAGGGCTTTTCCTTCTTCCACTTCCACATCGACCTCGAAGGCGGGCCCTGTCTTCAGAAGCGCGTCTCGGCGTGCGGCGCGGGCAATGAATACCTCTCCGTTGTGCCCAACGGCGACCTCTATCCCTGCCATCAGTTTGCGGGCGATAAGAATTTTTGCATGGGCAGCGTATGGGAGGGGATCGTCCGCACGGACATCCGCGAAAAATTCGCATCGTCCAGCCTGTTCACGCGCGAAAAGTGCGACGGCTGCTTTGCAAAATTCATCTGCTCGGGCGGTTGCAGCGCGAACAATTATCACTACAACGGCGACATCAACAAACCCTATGAGATGACCTGCGCAATGATGAAAAAACGCATCGAATGCGCAATGCATGTGCTCGCAGAGCGCAAGTCACGCGAAAATTAGGCAAAAAATATGAAAAGCGGCGCGTTTCGGCTTGACGGCACGCCCCGTTTTTTATATAATGGATGAAGTGAGAATTTTCCGAAAGAAGATTTTGGGCATTCCCCGTTCACAATACAGGAGGAGGCAATGGGCAAGAAGAAATCGGTGGTCCTGCTGATCATTTACACGCTGTTGATCGCCGTTTTGTGCTTTATCTGTACCGTTTCGTTTTCTTACGGGACGGACAACATGTACACGTTCAGCTCCGTCATGCGCATGATGGACAAGGACGCCGACCTGGGCCTTGCATACGGCGCGAACGCCGATGCGGGCGCATATCTGGGCGGCGGCTACTCAGCCGTGTACTATCCCGAGGGCGTCATCTCCGCCAAGGAGTATGACGACAACATCCGCGACATGACCGAAGAGGACGCCGCCGAGTATGCGGATACCTATGTCCGCTATCCCGACGCAAACGGCTCTGTCTACCTGGAAAAGGGCGTTGCGGCGAACGACGACGGCACGATGCAGGACAGCTTCAAGTCGGCGTTTGATTCCGCTCTGAAGACGGTCACCGAACGCGTTGCACGCCTTCGCGTGGACGGTGCGCGTGTCGACGTGGTGGGGGATTATGCCATCCGCGTGTTCATGCCTTCCATGATGGACGGCGAATACAGCGCGATGACGCTGTTCGCCTATACCGGGGCGCTCGATATCCGTTGCGGCACCGACGAGGCGTCTGCTACGAGCCTTTTCAATATCACGTCCAAATATTCGCTCAGCGACTATATCAAGTCGATCGGTTCGCGCACGTCGGGTGATACCGCATACGTCGAATTCATCTTTACCGATATGGGCCAAGAGGCGCTCAAGACGGCAACGTCCGGCGCCGCCGAGACGGCTGTCACGCTGTACTTCTATGTCGGCGATACCTCTGTCATCAGCCTGTCGGTCAGCGAAGTGTACGATCAGAATTCCCTCTACATCAGCGGCAGCTACACCGCAGAGACTGCAAACGCGGTCGCCGTTCTCTTTGATACGGCGATGTCGGGCAGTGCGGACGACCTCACCTTCACGGCGGGGGACGCATACTTCCAGCCTGCGCTCTACGGCGGAAACACCGTCTATATGCTCTATATTGCTTTCGGTGTCTGCTTCATAGCGATGATGGCGTTCTTCTTCATCCGCTATCGCCGTCTCGGGTTTGTCCATCTGTACACTTACCTTCTGTTCCTGTTTGCCATGATCCTGTGCGGATGGTCCATTTCCTTCGTCTACCTGAGCGTGGAGACCTTCCTTGCATTCATGCTTGCATCCGTTCTTCTGTGCGTGAGCAACGCCGTCACGTTTGAAAGCGCGCGCAAGGAATACGCGCTCGGCAAGACGATGACGTCCTCTGTCAAGACGGGCTACAAAAAGTGCTTCTGGAAACTCTTGGATCTGCACATCGCGGTGGCGCTCATTGCCTTCCTTGTCGCGGCGATCGCCATTTCTTCTCTTCAGGTCGCGGCGTTCGTGCTCGGGCTCGCTACCGTGTTCTCGGGCGTGGGAACACTCGCTGTCAACCGCTTCGGTTGGGCGGTCATGATGGCGACTTCCAAGCAGACCGGTAAGTTCTGCAACTTCAAGCGGGAGGAAGTGGAAGATGAATAACAAGCGTTTTAAACTGCTTCCCGTCTGGGCGGCGATCTCTGCCGTCATCATCATTGCGGGAATTGTCCTGATGGCATTGCTCGGATTCAACTACGGGCTCGATCATCCTCAGAGCAAGACCTTCGACGTCTACTATAACGTGGTCGTTGACTTGAGCGAAGAGGGCAAGACCTCTTTGAAGAACTACTGCGATACGGCTTTTGCCGCGCAGGGGATCTCCTATGACGATCTCGCAGAGCTGGAAGGTCAGACCGCTCCCGTGAGCCTTTCGCAGGGTGCGTTCTCCACGACGGGGAATGATTTCCTTCTGCGTTACACCTTCTCCGCGGATGTGTCCGACGAGGCACTCGCCGCTGCCAAGGCGGCTGTGGAGGCGAGCATCGGCGGCGATGAAGCACTTGCGCTTCCCGCTCAGACGTATGTCTCTTTCGACACGCTTTCCATGCAGCCCATGAACGAAGCGACCTGGAGAGGCGCCGTTGCCGTGGCTGTCGCCGCGATCGTTGCGCTCATCTATATTGCAATCCGTTTCGGAATGGGTTGTGCGATTACGGGGCTCGTCGCTTGCGTCAATGACGCTTTCCTGACGCTCTCCATTCTCGCAATTGCGCGCATCCCCGTGTACACCTTTGCACCCATGCTCTATGCCGCGATCGCCGCAGTTGTTTCGGTGGCATACTGGCTCATCCGCTGCATGAAGCTGCGCGATGATTCCAAGGAGCCCTCCGCGGGTGCACTCTCCGCACAGGAGAGCGTTGCAAATGCCGTCAAGGCAACCGACAAACTCGTCTGGCTGGTGGCATTGCTCGCCCTTGCGGTCGTAGCTGTCTGCGCGGTCTGCACGTTCATGACGGGCGCGGTGCTCGTGTTTGCTGAGGCGCTCATCCCTGTGGCGGTTGGATTGTATTCTTCCATGCTGCTTGCGCCTGCACTGCATGTCCCTGTCAAGGCGCATTTCGATAAGCTGAAGAAAAAGCATGCGCGCTACGAAGGCAAAAAGAAGGCTTCCAAGGCAGATGCCGAAGCCTGAATCATCGACTAGTGACAACGGCGGGAGTTCTCCCGCCGTTTTCTTGTAT